>Ga0065721_10003737_pt1 | contig 129123 bp, 92 predicted proteins | sample Mesricmetagenome_FD_59108 | JGI IMG/M metagenome (GOLD analysis project Ga0065721, IMG submission 59108) | Mesophilic microbial community from rice straw/compost enrichment Sample: eDNA_1 v2 (version 2) | ecosystem: Engineered > Solid waste > Grass > Composting > Bioreactor | place: USA...
GTGCGATTTGTATGCGCGCTCGTTATCAAGGCTCTATATTCTTCGTGCTGATGGCTCCGTTATCCTCGTGTTGATGGCTTCGGTTTGGTTTTGTTAATTTCAGGCTGATGGGGTTCGGTTTGCCTAACGTTGTGTAGTCTGAATAAAGTTAGCTTTCTTGGGGAAATAATGTCTTGATCCTGAAAAAAGTAGACTTTTTGAAAGGATAGTCATTGGCGAAAGCGATGGAGTTTGCGCGTGTCGAGGAAGCGTTGGAAGTAGGAGAAGTCACCTTCGACGGGGCATTGCAGGACGGAGAGCTGCGCCCCAAACCGGCGGTGCGGCGGATACTCGAGGCGGCCGGGGTCAAACCTTCCGATGCCGAAGCCTTTTGGCTGGGCGTTCATATGGAACAGTTTGTCGCTTATGTCAGAAAGCATGGCGAGCTTTTAGAACTGCCGTCCGCGGCCGCGGCCTATGTCGCGTGGGTGAAAGGCGGCAAGGACTACTGGCCCGAGTGGCGACTCGGCCAACTCAACCAGGCACTCACGTTTTTCATGCGCGGGGTCGAGGGGTGGCGCTGGGTGCGGGCCGAGTCCCTCCCCTCGCCGCTTCCGTTTCCGGCCGGACCCCAGGGTTGGGTGCTTCGATATCGGGTGCGGGCAAGCGGAGCGGCCGCCACGGCAGGACTCGGAGCCGCCGGAGAGGCCGCGGTCGGAGGACCTCCGCTCGAAACGGAGGAGTGGCTGGAGCGGTTACGCCGGGCGTTGCGCTTGAACCATTATTCGCGACGCACGGAACAAGCATATCTGGATATGGTCCGCCGCTTTTTGATATTCGTCGGGCCGATACCGGCGGCGGAACTCAACGAGGACCGGGTGCGGCGGTTTCTGGAACATCTGGCGGTGGAGCGCCAAGTGACCGCGAGCACGCAAAACCAGGCGTTTTCCGCTTTGTTGTATTTCTTCCGCAAGGTCCTGGGTCGCGATTTGGAGGGCTTGGGCGAGGTGGCGCGGGCCAAACGAGGGCGACGTCTGCCGGAAGTGTTGAGCCGCGAGGAAACACGGCAATTGCTCGCGGTGGCGGAGGGCACGACGGGCTTGATGATGCGCCTGATCTACGGGTCCGGCCTGCGGTTGATGGAATGCCTGCGGCTGCGGGTGAAGGACGTGGATTTCGCGCGGCGAACGATCACGGTGCGCTCGGGCAAGGGCGACAAGGACCGCGTGGTGATGCTGCCCGAGACGTTGCTCGGCGAACTGCGGACGCATCGGGATCGGCTGGAGGTGCTGTGGCAACGTGATCGCGAAGCGGGATTGGACGGGGTGTGGATGCCGGGCGCTTTTGACGAAAAAGCGCCCAACGCGGGCAAGGAGCTGGCGTGGCAGTGGTTTTTCCCGGCCAAGAGCGTATCGACCGATCCACGTTCGGGGCGGGCGCGCCGGCACCACTTGAGCGACAACGCGCTGCACAAGGCGGTGAAGGTGGCGGCGGAACGCGCAGGGATCAAAAAGCCGGTGAGTTGCCACACGCTGCGGCACTCGTTCGCGACGCATTTGCTGGAAAGCGGCACGGACATCCGGACGGTGCAGGATCTGCTGGGCCACTCGAGCGTGGAGACGACGCAGATCTACACGCATGTGATGCAAACGCCCGGCCTGGGCGTGCGTTCACCGTTGGATCGATGAGCGAGGCGGAAACGGAGCCCGAGGCGTTGGAAACACCCGACGCGCGCGGAAACGAGGCGGGAGAGACGGTCACGACCAACGGGGCGGTCCGGACGGCGCCACCGCGCCATCGTCCGGGGCGATGCAGTTTTTTGCCGCTTCCGTCCGGGTTTGCGCTTCAAGGTGCGGGTTCCTTCGCCGACGTTTGCCCTTTGCCATGAACTACGATCTCGCCGCTTTCGCCGCAGAATTCCCCTGGTTTTTCCCGCTCTGCGCGGCGGTGTTCGGCGCGATCGTGGGGAGTTTCCTCAACGTCGTGATCTACCGCCTGCCGTTGGAGAAATCGATCGTGACGCCGGGCTCGCACTGCGCGTGCGGCAAACCGATCGCGTGGTATGACAACATCCCGGTGTTTTCGTGGTTTATCCTGCGAGGGAAGGCGCGGTGCTGCGGGCGGCCCTACTCGTTCCGTTACGCGTTCGTCGAGTTGCTGACCGCGGGTCTGTTTCTCGCGTGCGCGCTGCAGTTTGCCCCGGCGAAGGCCTTGTTGGGAATGGTGTTTCTGGCCTGTCTGGTTTGCGCGACGTTCATCGATCTCGACCACATGATCATCCCGGATCCGTTCACGATCTGGCTGGCGGTGTTCGGCGTGGTGGCGGCGTTCGCGACGCCGGGGCTGCACGAGGTGACGGCGGAGTTTCCGCTGGTGGCGCATCTGCGCTCGGGGGGCACGGCGATCATGGGCGTGCTCGTCGGATCGGGCGTGTTGTTGTGGATCGCCCTGCTGGCGGAAAAGGTTCTGGGCAAGGAGGCGATGGGTTTCGGCGACGTGACGCTGCTGGGCGCAGTGGGGGCGTTCTGCGGCTGGCAAGGGGCTCTGTTCAGCATCTTCGGCGGAGCGATCGTGGGAACGGTGTGGGTGGCGCTCGCCGCGTTGTGGGAAAAAATCGCGGGCAAAAAAGCGCCGATCGCGCCGCGGACGGAGGACGCCGATGGCAAGGAAACCGACCGGCTCGGCCTGGGGGTGCACGTGCCTTTCGGCCCCATGCTGGCGACGGCGGCGGCGATCTATTTCCTGGCGGCGGACAAGTGGTTCGACGCCTATCTGGCGGAGCTTTCGGAACTTTTCTGACGTCGCCGAGCGGGCTCAGGCGGGGCCGGATGTTCCGGCTTCGGCCGGCGGCATCAATAATGCGGCGGCCGCTCGTCGGCCGGCATATCCTCCGACGCGGCGGAAATTCCGCCGGCCACACGATCACGCAACAGGCGCAATTCCGCCAAGGCGCGGTCGAGCTGACGCGACATTTCCAGCATGGCCTTGTCCTGTTCGGTCACATGGCGTTCGAACCAGGCCAGGCGTTCTTCAAGACGATCAATGCGTTCGTCGGACACGGGGCGCGGGATGTTTGGGTTTGGACTCGGCGGGGACGGTCGGCGAGGCGGCGTCGGGCGCCGCGGGTATCTCGCCCTCGCGTTCAAGCTGCTCGAGCTCCGGCAGAATGATCCGGGCGTAGCAATCGGGACAAACCGAATGGCTGAAATCCGTGCCGGTGCGGGCGTTGATGTAGCTTTCGATCTGCTGCCAGTAGTTCCGGTCGTCGCGGATTTTTTTGCAGTAACCGCAGATGGGGAGAAAGGCCTCGAGTTGGCGCACCTGCGTGGCGTAGCGCAGGATGCGTTCGGCGACGCGCAACCGCATCCAGATTTCCTGCGTGACCAGGGGCTTGCTCAGAAAATCGTCCACACCGGCCTCGATGGCCTCCCGCTGGTTTTCCTCGGAGGGAAGCTGGCCGGTAAGGAGAATGAAATACACGTAGTCGCTGCCGAGACGCGCGCGCACGCGGCGGCACAGTTCGAGGCCGTCAACCGCGGGCATCACCCAGTCGCTCACCACGACGCGCACCGGGTCGGTGGCGAGCAGTTCCAGCGCCGCGTGGCCGTTGCGCACCGCGACGACCTCGTGTCCCAGCTTGCGCAGGGCACGCGTGAGCACGGCCAGCGCCACGGGATCGTCTTCGACGGCGAGAACTTTCATCTGGATGTAAACTAGCGGAGGGCGGCCCCAGGCGCAACGCCGGGACATTCACTTACGGGACCCTAGGCGAATCCGCCGAGGGGAAGCCGGAAGCGGAGCGAATCCCGGGCGGTGCGTCGCCCGCGCGCAGCAGGAACAGCGGACGCGCGAAAAACAACGGAGTCTTCGTTATCGCGAGTCCGGTGCGGGTGAAGATGCGTCCGGTGGGGGGAGCGAACGCGCGCGCTCGTCACCCCGGCGTCCGGGGGGAGGCTGGACCACCCGGGGCTTGCCCGACTTCAGGGACAGGGTGGGCAACTCCAGAAAATCGGCCGCGTCGAGCAGGGCGATCGCCTCCCGCGGATCCTGCACCTTGCCGGCGGCTTCGCGAAGAAGCGGAGACGCCTCCTGAAGCCCCATCTGCAACATTCCCTCGCGGGCGGCCTCGCGCAGCGCGGGGTCGGCGTGCGTGAGGTAGCGGGCAATGACCGGCAGCGCGCTCGCCTCGTAAGTCACCACGGCATCCTCGATGCGGCGGAGCTCGGTCTCGTTGGCCGGCGCGGCGTTGGCGGGGGCGGCTGCCGGAACGGGCGCCGAAGGCGTCGCCGGAGCCTCCGCGTCTTGCGGGACAGGCTGTGCGGGAGCGGAGCGAACGACCGGCGCTGCCTGCGAGGCGGGAGCCGCCGAGGCGTCCGCCGCTTCCGGTTTGGCCGGACGCGGCGATCCGCTCCGCAGCATCCAGACGGAAACCGCGGCTCCGCCGCCGAGCAGCGCGACCAGAAAAACAAGCCGGAGGGGAGACATGGTTGGGGAGACTGCCGCACTCGCGGCGGCCGGAAAAATCGACCTGCGCGAAAAAAAGACCGGCCTTTCGGAAAGGCCGGCGCGATGCGCTGAATGCCTGGGGTGAGCGCTTATTCTTCGCTGTAACCGGCCAAAATCTCGCTCTTCAACTCAGCGAGCGATTCCGGCAGCGCATCCAGGTAGGGGGTAATGTCCGGGACCACCTTGGTGCCGCTCAGGGTGAAGCCGCCCGTGACAAAGTTGGACCGCCCCTCCACATAGGAGTCGGTTTCTTCGTCGTAGTAGCCTTCGGAACCGTAGTCCTCGTCGTCGAACTGGCCGTTGCTTGCCGAGGGGGAGAGGGAAGCCGAAAGGGTCAGATCCAAGCCGCTCTTCACGTCGTAGCGCCCGTTGTAGGAGCCCAGCCCCGAGAACCAAAGGTAGGTGCCGTTCGTGAGATAGGATTCCGCTTCGTCGTCCCAATAGCCGGGGAAAATATCCACCCACGCCTTGGCCTTGCCAGTGAAGGTCTCCGATTCCGTTTCCGTTCCGGTCTCGTCGATCTCCAAGACGGTCTCTCCGTCCACCTTGGTCTTCTTGTGTTTGAACACCGTGGTGCTCTTGAACTTGAAGGCTTCGCCTCCGCCATACAGATCGATCAGCAGGGCGTCGGCGGAAACCGGGGACGAGTAGGCGCTGCGCCCCACATAATAGATCGAAGAACCGTTCTCGATGAAAAGCAGAGCCGGTCCGCTGGCGGGAAATACCGCCACGAGCTTGTAGCCCTTGGGACTGGAAATCGGAACGAGCTCCCGCTCGATCAGCGCCCCGATGAAATCCGCGTTGGTGAACTTTTGCGCGAACAGCTTCGTCTGCTCCTCCCGGGTGACGGAAATCGTCTGGAGGTTGGGTTCGGTCTTCGTCCCGAAATTCTGCGTCTTGGTCGTGATTTTCGTGACGTAGTAATTCTGGCTTTCGTCGTCATGACCGAGCGGATTCGCCACGCGCGAATACGTGACGCCCTTGGCGGCGGCGCCCTCGAGGGCGGCATTCTTTATCAGGTAGGCTCCGATCTCGCTGGTGGCGGTGACGGTCAGGGTAAGATTGGCCTTGGAGCCGGGATAGGCGGCCATGGCGGAAGTCGCAAGCAGGCTGCCGATAACAGGAAGCAGAAGGAGGGTTTTGTTCATAGTCGATGAGTTGAAGAGGCGGAAAGGCTGTCAGCTCCGTATTTCTACGCGCAAGCCGAATTCGCAAGCCAGCATCGATAACCGCCTTTCCGCTACGTTCCCAGCAGCTCGCGCAGCGCGGCGGGCGTGGTGACGGGCGCCTGGCAGGCAAAATCCCGGCAAAGGTAGGCGGCCGGGCGGCCGTCGAGCGCGCGCATCTCCGCCGTCCACGGCGCGTCGCCCGCGCGCAGCAGGAGCAGGGGCGCGCTGAAAGGCGGGGCGGCGTGGATCGTCTCCGCCAAGGCGGCGAAGGCCGGGTCCGTGGGCTCGCCGGCCAGCACCACGTGCGCCGGCTCGGCGAGCAGGTCGGCGAGGCCGCAAAGGAGAACCGGCAGCGCGTGCGGGGCATTGGCCCACTGGGAGCGGAGACCCTCGACCGCACGGCGGGCCCGCCCGCGGCAGGAGCCGGGCGCGGCGGTTTCGGTGCCCGCGGGCTCGCCGGCGAGGATGGAGAGACGCACGAGGTTGCCCACCGCGACGGAGGTGGCGGTCGGCTCGGCGCCATCGTAGTCGTCCTTCAGGCGCAGCACGAGCTCGGTGCCGGCGGGCGCGGCGAAGTAGCCGCCCTCGGGCTCGTCCCAAAACAGGCGGTCCATGGTCGCCTGGAGTTTTTCCGCGAGGCGCAGCCAGGCCGCGTCGAGCGTGGCCTGGTGCAAATCGAGCAGGCCGGCGATCACGCAGGCATAGTCCTCGGCGAAGCCGTCGATGCCGGAGGGGCCGTCGCGCCAGGAGCGCAGCAGCACGCCGCGCTCGGCATCGAACAGCTCGCGCTCGAGGAAACGCGCGCAGCGCAGCGCGGCCTCGAGGTAGAAGGGGCGCTTGTCCGCCAGGCAGGCGGCGGGGTGGACGGCGGCGCGCGCGAGGGCGGAGAGGGCGAGGCCGTTCCAGGCGGCGAGAATCTTGTCGTCGAGATGCGGGCGGGGACGCGCGGCGCGGACGGCGCGCAACCGCTCGAGCGCGGCCGAGAGCCGGTCGGCGGCCGCCGAGACTTCCAGCCCGAGGGCGGCGGCGGTCTCGGCGAAGGGCCGCTGCTGCTTCAGGATGTTGCGGCCGGAAAACTCGCCGTGCGGGTCGAGCTCGGCGGGCACGTTGCCCTCGGCCTCGACGCCGAAGTGCGCGCACACCAGCGCGGCGTCGGCGGGCGGCAGCGCGCGGTCCAGCTCGGCCCGGGTCCAGACGTAGAAGGCGCCCTCGGAATGGAGCGAGGGGCGGGGAGCGAGGAGGGGGGAGCCAGACACCTGAGTCTGATCGGATGCCGGGGACTGGGATTGGCTCCCTGCCCCCTGCTCCTCGCTCCCCGCTCTCTCGCTGTCGGCGTCCTCCGCGGAGAAGAAGCCGCCCGCGGGGTGCGCGAGATCGCGTAACAGGTAATCGAATACGCCGCGCGCGGCCCAGGCGAGGCGCTCGTCGCCGGTGGCGCGGGCGCAGTCGAGCAGGTTGCGCGCGATCTGCGCCTGGTCGTAGAGCATTTTCTCGAAGTGCGGCACGAACCAGGCGTCGTCCACCGAGTAGCGGTGGAAGCCGCCTCCGAGGTGGTCGTGCAGGCCGCCCTCGCACATGCGGCGGAGCGTGTGCGAGGCCATCTTCAGCGCCTCGCGCCCGGCCTCGGTGCCTTCGCCGCCCTGGAGCGCGGCGACGCGGAGGAGGAAGTCGACGTTGCCCGCGCGCGGAAACTTCGGGGCGCCGCCGAAGCCGCCCTTGTCGGCGTCGAAGCTCTCGTAGAGGTGCATGAAGCCGCGCTCGTAGGCGTCGCCCGCGGCGTCGTGCAGCGGCACGGGGCCCTCGGCGGCGACGCCGCCGGCCTCCTCGGCGGGACGTGCGCCGGGGCCGCCGGAGTCGGCGACGGACGCCGCGCGATTCTTGTAGTGATTTTCCAACGACGCGAGCGCGCGGTCGGCCTCGGCGACGAGGTCGGCGCGGCGCGTTTTCCAGGCCTCGGCGATGGCGGCGAGCAGCGAGGGCAGGCCGCGGCGCCCCTCGCGGTCCTCGGGGCCGAAGTAGGTGCCGCCGAAGAAGGGCTTCAGGTCGGGGGTGAGCCAGACGTTGAGCGGCCAGCCGCCGTGGCCGGAGCGCGCCTGCACGTAGGTCATGTAGACGCGGTCGACATCGGGACGCTCCTCGCGGTCGAGTTTCACCGGGATGAAGTCGCGGTTGATCTGCGCGGCGATGGCCCCGTTTTCGAAGCACTCGCGCGCCATCACATGGCACCAGTGGCAGGTGGAGTAGCCGATGGAGAGGAAGATGGGCTTGTCCTCGGCCCGGGCGCGGGCGAAGGCGGCTTCGCCCCATTCGAGCCAGGCGACGGGATTCTCCGCGTGCTGGAGCAGATAAGGCGAGGTGGCGTGGGCGAGGGCGTTGGACATCGGCGGAAAACGAAATGGAAAGCGGCGCGGGCGGTGGTGTTTTCGGAGCCTCGACGCGAAAGCGACGGAGAGCAACGGGAGCGAAGAAAAAGCCCGACCCGTGGCGGGTCGGGCATATGCCGGAACTCCGGCGGACAGGTCAGGCGTTCGGAGCCGCGGGAGGCGGGGGAGCTTCGGACGAGACGGGACGCGCGGCGAGGACCCGTGCGGCGCTTTCGCCGAGCTCGATCGTCTGGGTCGGGAAGGCGAAGGAAAGGCCGCGGGCCTCGACGAGGCGCATGAGCTCGAGGTTGATCTCCTGGCGGAGGTTCATGGTCTTCACCCCGTCGGGATCGGCCGCGACATAGATGATCTGGATGTCGAGCGAGCTGCCCCCGAAATTGAGGAAGTGGACGAGCGCGCTTTGCTTCAGGACGCGCGGATCGTTCGCCAGCAGGGCGCGGATGTCGTTGACCAGGCCTTCGAGCTGCTCGCGGCTCGCGTCGTAGGTGACGCCGATGGTCTGGACCACGCGGCGATGCGGCATGCGGGAGAAGTTGTTGACCGCCTCGTTCGCGACGGTGCGGTTCGGAATCGAGATCAAGGTGCGGTCGGGCGTGCGCAGGCGAGTGGAGCGCAGGCCGATGTCCTCGACGGTGCCCTGGTGCGCGCCGATCTGCACGAAGTCGCCGATGCGGAAGGGCTGGTCGACGGCGACGACGACGGAGCCGAAGACGTTGGCGAGGGTGTCCTGCGCGGCGAGGGCGAAGGCCAGGCCGCCGATGCCGAGACCGGCGAGGAATGCCTTCACGTCGGCGCCGAGGGACTGCGCGGCGACGAGGACGCCGAAGATGAGCACGATCGTGATGATCGATTTCTTGATCCACGGCATGAAGGCCGCGACGGCCGAGCCGCGGGCTCGGGCGGTGTCCTGCAGGTGGTCGAGGATCGTGGCGACCGTGTTGATGAAGAACCAGAGGATGACGACCGCGAGCGCGACGGTGCGGAGGTAGCGGTAGGCGACCTCGGCCTCGGGCGAGAAATCGAGGACCTTGATCGCGAGGATCGCGCCGATCACGGCGATGAGCCCGCCGACGGGCGGGTGCCAGGCGCGGACGAGTTTGTCGTCGAGGGTGGAGCTCGTGCGCTCGGTCGCCTTGCCGAAGAGGCGGAAGATGCCTTTGGCCACGACCTTTCTCAGCACGTAGAAAATGAGCGTGATCAGGGCGGCGATGCCCCAGTGTTGCCAGGTGTTGCCGTGTTCCTTCACGCCGAAGAGGCCGAGCGTGAGATCGACCGAATGGTCGATGATGTCGGGCGTTTCGGTATCGACGGCTCCGCTCGCCACGGCGGCGGCGGCCTGGGTCGTCATGTCGGGCGCGGGCGCGGCGCCCGAGGCGGAAGCGGGCGCGGATTCGGAGGAGGCCGCGGCGGCGGAATCGGGGGGCGCCGCCTCCTGCGCGTGGAGAAGACCGGCTAGGCAGCAGAAAAGACTCAGGGCGAGGACTCGGAAAAGGCGCATGGCGAATGGCGCCCAGAGCTAAGCGTTGGCGGCAAGTCAAACAAGCCCGCCGGCGCGAGCGTGTTGGAAGCGGCGACGCGCGGCGGCGCCCGAAAAAGACGGGATGCGGGAAAAGAAAACGCGCGCCTCGCCCGGAGGCGCGCGGTGAACCGCGGTCGATCGAGTCGATTGATCAGGCCACGGAGATCTTGCGGGGCTTGAGGGCCTCGGCCTTCGGGAGCGAGACGCGCAGGACGCCGTCGCGCAGTTCGGCGTGGACCTTGTCGACGTCGATCGCGCGGCCGTGCTCGAGCACGAGCTCGAAGGAGGCCTCGCGCGACTCGCGATGCAGGGTGGTCCAGCCCTCGGGTTTGCGCCAGGCGCGGCGGCCGAGGACGCGGATCTGCTCGTGATCGACGCTCAGATCGAGGCCGTCCTTGGCCACGCCGGGCAAGTCGACGACGAGGCCGTAGGCCTCGGGCGTCTCGGTGATCTCATAATGCGGGGCGACCACGGGCTCGTCGGCGGGCACCGTCACGGGCTGTTGGCGACGGCGCGCGACGGGAGACGAGGCGAAGGCGGGGATGAGCGAGGTGATGAAAGACATGGCGATGTTCTCCTTTCGTTCGGGTTTTGATGTCGGGTTCGGTGTTTCGCGGCGTTTCCGGTGTAGTTACTTATTCACTACAAGCGCGCCGCTCAGGCGACGGTCACGCTGATCTTGCGGGGCTTGGCCTCCTCGCGCTTCGGCAGCGTGACGGTGAGCACGCCGTTCTCGTAGGCGGCGCTGATCTTGTCCACGTCCACGGCGCCCTCGGGCACGGTGAGCGCGCGGGTGAATTCGGAGGTCTCCTCGCGGTCGCCGACCTTGCGGGTGCGCTTGGCGGTGATCTGAAGGGTGCCGTCGACGAGCTCCACGCCGATGTCGGAGCGGTTCACGCCGGGCAGCTCGGCGCGCACATAGCTCGCGCCGGAGTCCTCGTAGAGATCGACCGGGAAGCCCGAGACGCTCGCGGCGACGGTCTCGCCGAGCGCGGCCTCGAAAAGCCGGTCCATCTGCTCCTCGAGCCCCGCCCACGGGCTGCGGGCGAAGACGGGGGAGTAGCCGCGGTTGTAGGGATTGGTGTAACGGATAAGTCGCATGGTGATGTCCTCCTTGGGTTCTGAAGTGGTTTTCGGTTTCGCCCGGATATTTGCATGCGGGATGCCGGGCCGAACCACGCAGACTTTCCATTGATTTTAAGCAACTTGCACAACCGAAGAGAAACGCATTCGGGAAATTCTGACCGTTCGGCTGTCACGCCACCGCGCAAAGTCGTCTCAAAAAAACGCGTGCCGAAGCGGGGCGGCTTCCCCACCGTGCCCGCCCCGCCATGAGCTTTGATTTCACCACCGTTCCCCGGCGCGCCGGCACCGATTCCCAGAAGTGGAAAAAATACGCCGGCCAAGACATTCTGCCGATGTGGGTCGCGGACATGGATTTCCGTTCCTCGCCCGCGATCCTGAAGGCGCTGCACGAACGCGTGGACCACGGGATCTTCGGCTACGCGCGGCCGACACAGTCGACAGTCGACGCGGTCGTGAACGCCTGCGCCGCGCGCTATGGTTGGAAAATCGAGCCCGACTGGATCGTCTGGCTGCCCGGTCTCGTCTGCGGGCTCAACGTCACCGCGCAGGCCTTCGCGCAGCCGGGCGAGGAAGTGCTCTGCCTCACGCCGGTGTATCCGCCGTTCATGACGGCGCCGAAAAACTCCGGGCGCGTGTCGGTCACCGTGCCGCTCACGCTGCGCCCGGGCCCGACCGGCCGCGGCGACGGCACCTGGGAAATCGACTGGGACGCGCTCGAACGCGCGGTCACGCCGAAGACGAGGCTGTTTTTCCTCTGCAACCCGCACAACCCGGTCGCGCGCGTCTTCCGTCGCGACGAGATCAAGCGGCTCGCGGACTTCTGCGCGCGCCACGACCTCATCCTCTGCTCGGACGAGATCCACTGCGACCTGATCCTCGACCCCGCCCTGCCCCACCTGCCCACCGCGCTCGTGGCGCCGGAGCACGCCGCGCGCACCGTCACGCTGATGGCGCCGAGCAAGACCTACAACGTCCCCGGCCTCGGCACCTCCTTCGCGATCATCCCCGACGCCGGCGTGCGCGCGCGTTTCGTCCGTGCCACCTACGGCATCGTCGCGGAGGTCACCTGCCTCGGCTACTCCGCCTGCGAAGCCGCCTACCGCGACAGCGAGGCCTGGCGCCAGGAGCTGCTCGCCACGCTCCGCTCGCATGCCGCGCATCTGCAGGCAACCTTCGGCACGGGCGCGTTCGCGAAGGTGAAGATCGAGGCCCCGCTCGAGGCGACCTACCTCGCGTGGCTGAACGTCTCCGAACTCGGGCTCGCCGATCCGGTCGCGCATTTCGAGGCGCACGGCGTGGGCCTGAGCGACGGACGTTTCTTCAATGCCACGCCCGGCCGCTACGTTCGCCTGAACTTCGGTTGCCCGCGCGCGACGCTCGACGAGGCCCTGCGCCGCATGGCCGCCGCCGTCGCCGCGATCCCGGCATCCTAACCCCAAAGCCCGATCGCCATCCCGCGGGCCTCGCCTCGGGGCTCGCCCTCGCTTGGCGAACCCGCAATCTCCGGCGCCATGCTGCTGCCGCTTCTCGTCGTCATCGCCGCGGGATTTTTCGTGGTCGAGCGACTCTGGCCGGCGAACGCCTTGCCGCGGGTGCGCGCGTGGTGGCCGCGGGTGATCTTCGTCAACGTGATCCAGGCGGGGCTCGTCCTGCTCGCGGGGCTCACCTGGGACCGCTGGCTCCAGGCGGCGTCCGTGTTCTCCCTGCGCGAGCGATTCGGCGAATCGGCGGGCGGGCTGTTCGCCCAGGGAGGCGTCGCCTACTTCATATCCACCTTCGTCTACTACTGGTGGCATCGCTGGCGCCATGAGTCGGCGTTTCTCTGGCGGCTTTGCCACCAGCTCCACCACTCGCCGGCGCGCATCGAGCTGGTGACCTCGTTCTACAAGCATCCGGTCGAGATCACGATCAACTCGATCGTCGGCGCGACCATCGTCTACGCGCTGCTCGGCTGCTCGCCCGCGGCGGGCGCCATCTACACCTTCCTCACCGCGGTCGCGGAGTATTTTTATCACTGGAACATCCGCACGCCGCGCTGGGTGGGCCGCATCGTCCAGAGGCCGGAATCGCACCGCGTGCATCACCAATACATGCACCACACGCAGAACTACGCGGACCTGCCCCTGTGGGACGCCCTCTTCGGCACGTATCGGAATCCCCACGACAGCCCCGCGCGCTGCGGTTTCGACGACTGGCGCGAGGACCGCTTCGACGACATGCTGGCCTTCCGCGACGTGCACGCGCCCGGGGCGGAGAAGCTTTCCCCGCTGCATCTGCTGCCCGGCTGCATCGGCTGCGCCAAGCGCTGGGCCTGCGCGGAATCACGCGGCGTGCTCGACGCACCCCGCCCGCTTGCCGCGCTCGTCGAGGTCGGCGGCGGCCGCGCCTCCTCCTCCGGGGCCGATCAATCCCCGGTCAGAAACCGTTCCTCCCAACTCGGATCGGGCAACGGCGAGGGCGCGTAGGGGCCGAAGAGCCGGTAACGCGTGCGGGCGACGAGCTTGTAGCCGAGGTCGCGCAACGGCCCCGGCACGAACCGGGCCAGCCAGGCGAGCAGCCGCCATACGCCGCCCAGCGTGTCGAGCACGCCGATGACGCCGCGCGTGCGCAGGTGGCCTCGCTCGGCGTCCTTGTCCTCGAGGAAAAGAATGCTGTCGAAATCCGAGGTCGGCAGGCCCGCCCGCTTCAGCGCGTCCTGGCCGACGCGACCTTGCAGGGGCGCGAAGCGCAACACGGCGCCGTCGTCCTCGCGAAGGAGAAAGCGCACCACCGCGTTGCAGAGGCCGCATTCCCCGTCGTAGAGAAGCACGGGCTGCCGGAAAGCCCTCCGCCGCGCCGGCAGCCAGTCGGGATCGAAGGTGAAGGCGTGGAACATCAGCATCCCGAGCGTGAGATCCGCGAAATCGACCACGAGGAGGATGCCGAGGTGCATGCACACCATCCCGCACCAGGCCCAGGCGCGCCCGCGCCGCGTGAAGCAGAGCGGCAGAAAGGCGATCTCGGCCGCGAGCGCGCTCCAGGTGAGGATGGCGTGTCCCCAAGCGGGCAGGCCGAGCGCGACATCGCGAAACCAGCCCGGACGCGCCAAGGGATTGTTCAACAGGTGCGTGAAGGCGCTGCCGTCGAGCCAGCTCGGGCTTTGCAGCTTCACCAGGCCGCTGAAGGTGTAACCGAGCGCCATCAACGCCCAGGCGGCGAAAAACACGCCCCGGGGCATCGCCCAATCGCGCGGCGCCACGGCCCGGCCGCGCCAGCGCCACGGTTCGCCGTCGGGCACGAGCGCGAGGAGAAGGAGCAACAGACCGACATAGGGGATCGACGGATTCGAGATGAGGACGTTGCGGTTGAACAAGGCCGCCCAGACGAACCAAAGCGCGAGCGTGACCGGCACGCGTTTCCACCCGACGGCGAGGAGCAACGCGAGCCCCGCGCCGAGCATGCACCAGATGACCGAGAACCAGGGCGCGCCTATCCAGGCGAGCGGGTTTGGCAGGATGCCGTGGGTCGGGTTGAGGGCGGGATCCGGCAAGGTGCCTTCCGCCGAGAAAAGCTCGGGCGCCCATGGCGCCAGCTCGGCGAAGTGCCAGGCGAGCCAAAGGCCGAAGATCGCGCGAAAGATCGCGAACTGTCCCGGGGAGTAGCGTTTTACCGCGTGCAGGAAGGAGAAAGCCGCCATGAGTCGTTGCGTCCGTCGGTGCGGGTTTGGATGGTCATCTCGAGCGCGTGGGCGCCCGTCGGGAGGCCGAGTTCGCGGCGCAGCGGGCCGGCGGGCCCGAGGCCGTGGCACCACACCGATTCCCAGAGTTTTTCAGGCAGGCGGGGCGCGTAGGAGAGGGCGGCGCCGTAGACGTTGCGGCGGTTGTAGGGGCCGGCGAGGCGCGAATAGAGCTCGGGCGTGAACTCGAGTTCGAAAGGTTCCCCCGCCTCGTCGAGGCCGCGCAGGGTAAAGTCCGCGGCGAAGGTTTCGTAACCCTCGACATCGGAAAACACCTTGGGAAACGGCGCCGCCGCGCTGGCCGCACCGATCCCGCGCAAGGCCGGGGCGTCCGCGAGATACCCCGCCATTTGCAGGCAACCGAAGACCAACAAGGCGATGGCGAGGAGGTTGCGCCGGATCATGCGCTGCATCCATCCCGGCGCGGCCCGCCCTCGCAACACCTAATGCAAGCCGGGCGCGGTTTGGGCGTCTTGTCCGCCCGCGACGAGGCACGCGCCGGCGCCGCACGGAGAAACCGCGCCGGGCGCGGGTCCGAGGAGCCACTGCGCGCCCGCGAGCGAAAGCGCGAGCAGCACGGCCCGAATGCGGCGATGTCGGCGGCGTTTCCGGTCCATGTAAACGAAGGATGTCCTTTTCCACGCGCGGCGCAACCGGCGCGAGACCGGCTCCGCATCCGCCGTGCTTGCGGGCGGCGCGGACGCGGCCTTCCCTGTCCGCCCGTCCGCATGCGTCTCGGCCCGCTCACGCTTTCCTCCAACCTGTTCCTGTCTCCGCTCGCCGGATACACGAACCTGCCCATGCGCCTGACCGTGCGCGAGCTGGGCGGCCTGGGTTTCGCCACGACCGACCTCGTCAACGCCCGCTCGCTCATCGAACGCAGCCCCGCCGCGCTCAAGCTCGTCGCCAGCGCGCCGGGCGACCGCCCCTGGGCGATCCAGCTTTTCGGCGCCGTGCCCGAGGAGATGCGCGACGCCGCCGTGATCTGCCAGGAGCTCGGCGCCGACGCGATCGACATCAACATGGGTTGCCCCGTGAAGAAGGTTGTGAAGATCGGCGGCGGCTCCGCGATGATGACCGAGATGGAGAAAACCGCCTCCCTCGTGCGCGGCATGATCGACGCGGTGAAGATCCCCGTGACCGCGAAGATGCGTCTCGGCTGGGACGAGCAGAACCTCACCGCGCCCGACCTCGCGCGCGTGCTCGAGGACGCCGGCGTGGCCGCGGTCTTCGTGCACGGCCGCACCCGCGCCCAGGGGTTTTCCGGACAGGTCAACCTCGCCGGCATCCGCGCAGTCGTGGAGGCGGTGAAGACCATTCCCGTGATCGGCAACGGCGACGTCACCACGCCCGAGGCCGCGCGCCACATGATCGACGAGACCGGCTGCGCGGGCGTGAGCATCGGTCGCGGCGCCTTCTACGATCCGTGGATCTTCAAGCGCACCGAACACCTGCTGCGCACGGGCGAGCTCCTGCCCGAACCGGGCTTCGAGGAACGCGTGCGCGTGATGCGTCGCCACTTCGAACGCTACCTCGAGTTCTACGGCGAGGAGCACGGCGCGCGGCTCTTCCGCCGCGTCGCGCCGTGGTATGCGCGCCGCTTCGGGCCCTCAAAACCCTTCAAGCAGGCCATCCTCGGCATCACGTCCGCGGACGATTTCGAGAAGGCGTTGAGCGACTACATCGCCTGGCGCTCGCGGTTCTGCGACGAGAACGGCGAGCTGCTGCCGAAATACCGCCCCGACCCGATGGTCGCCTCCTTCATGCGCGATCCGGACGACCCGGTCTTCGCGCGCGAGTCGATCCCCGTGCCGAAGGGGCCGGTGGAGAACTGGTGAACCGGCGCCCCCGCGCGAGACCGTATCGAAAAAACTCAATACCGGACGCGCACCCGGGCCCCGGTCGTGTCCTCGAGCACGAGCTGTTTCGCCTGCGCGTCCACCTCGGCGAACCGGATCCCCAAGGCGGGCTCGAGCAGCTCCCCTTGGCGAATGATCCGTCCGTCGACCAAGGCCCGCGCGGGCGAGCCCTGAAACACCCCGCTCACGCGGATGCCCTCGGCGTAACGAAGGAAACGGGCGCTCGGCTGGACGCTTTGCGGCGCGGGCGGCGATTCCGCCGCGACGGGCTCTCCCGAATAGGAGGCGCCAGGTTCGCCCGCGCCGCCGCGCGACGGGGCGTCGTTGTTCCGTTCGCGCGGTTTCGCCTGCATCTCGCCCGGCGTCACGTTGCCCACGGCGCGTTCGGCGGGCGGCTCCTTGTCGTCGAGAACCGAGTCCACCCGCGCCTGCTCCTTTTCGCGCGCGCCGTCCAAACTTTGCCTGGCCTCGTCCAGCGCCTTGCCGGGGAGCTGCGCGGCCTGCGCAAGTTTTTCCCGCGCGGCGCCGGCGACCTCGTCCGCCACCTCGGGCTTGGCGAAATAGAAATACGCGCCCGCGCCCGCGCCGATGAGAAGCAGGAAGAGAATCCCGAAAAACAGCGCGTCACGGCGCGGACGATGACGCGCCAGGGCCGCCTTCGCGACATTGGCGGGCAACGCCGGCGGAGTGACGGAATCCGACGCCGCGGCCGACGCCGTCTCCGGCCGCGGAGGCGGCAGCCCCACCACCCCCGGCACCATCCCCGACATCGAGCCGCCCACCTGCGGCGGCACGGGCAGAGGAACGAGCGGCGGCTCCTTGGACGCGCCGCCGGGTCCAAAGCCGGGCAACGGCATCAATGGCGGCTCGCTCGTCGAGGCCGCCGGGCCGGGACTTGTCGCCGTCGGCTCCGGTCCGCCGACTATCGCCGAAGGCGGCAACGGCGGCGGCCGGACTCCCACTTTGAGCTTCAGGACGGTCGGCGCCGGGGCGGCGGATTCGTCCTCGGTTTTTCCGGTCGCCGCGCCGGATGTCGCGGACGACGGCGGCACGACATCGTCGATGTTCAGGCTCAGACGGCGCCGAGGACGTTCCGGCGGAATGGTCTCATTCCCGGCGGGCGGCGCCGGCGGCACGCCGGGCAACGGCATCAATGGCGCCCCCGACACGGGCGGGGCGGAAGGCGCTTCGTCGGGGGTATTCGGAGAAGTGGGCGGACCGCCCGCGTCGGACCGCTTCAGACGCAGGGGACTGACCTCGCGCTCATCGCTCATGGATGGGGAAAAAGTGGGGCCTTCGCAGCCGCTTCTCAAAAACAAAAAACGGCGCACCGGAAAAGGTGCGCCGTCTCGAATGGGATACTCGGCCGGATTTTCCCGGCCGTGGATCGGGCGATCAGGCCCGAACCGACTTAGTAACGACGGTCGCCGCCGCCGAAGCCGCCACGACGATCACCGCCGAAGCCACCGCGGCCACCGCCGCCGAAGCCACGACCGCCGCCGCCGAAGGAGCGACCGGCGCCCTCTTCCTTGGGACGGGCCTCGTTCACGGTGAGGGCGCGGCCGCCGAGGTCGGCGCCGTTCATCTTCTCGGCGGCCAGCTGGGCCTCCTCGGGGGTGCTCATGGTGACGAACGCGAAGCCGCGGGGGCGGCCGGTCATCTTGTCCATGGCGACGTAGACGTCGGTCACGGAACCGAACTGGCCGAAGACGGAACGAAGTTCGTCCTCGGTCGTCTTGAAGGACATGTTGCCGACGTAGAGTTTGGAGTTGCTCATGATGTTTTGATTCGTCGCTGACGAGTCTCTGCCAGTCCGTTCCCGACCATCGGGTTTCAAATCATCACTAGAGCCTAACTCTCCTGACGACTCACCAGTTTCTGTCATCTAACCGTTCGCTAACGATGCCGCCACCACACCGGGCGGCCGGCGTTTAGCAAGGAGAATCGGTGAAACCGGATTTTGTAAGGTGCCGATTTTCGGGAATTTTAGAATTCGCCGAGTTTCTCCCACAGGGCTTCGCGCTCGCGCCGTTCGCGTTTGTTCGGGCGCGTGGCCCCCCCGGCGAGAATCTGCTGAACCCGTTGCTGACGCGCGGCCTCCAAGCTTTCCGGCGGGGTCTCGTCGCGCACGAATTCACGGGCCTTCGCCGGTCCCTGCCGGCCGCGCGGGATACCGAGAACCACCAGGCGTCGAATTACGGTGCCCTGCCGCGCCTCGATCACCTGCCCCGCGCGCACGGTGGCGGCGGGTTTCGCCTCGCGGCCGTCGATCGTCACGCGTCCGAGACGGCAGGCCTCGGCGGCGAGCGCGCGGGTCTTGTAGGCGCGCACGGTCCAGAGCCACTTGTCGAGGCGGGCGTCGTCGGGTGCCGGGGCGCGGTCGGGCGAGCTTTCCACGCGCCCCGATTGCGCCCGCGGGCCCCGCGGGGTAAATGTTTTTCTCCGCACGAATCCCCGATTCCGTCCTCATGTTCGCGTCCTTCTCCCGCCACCTTCACCGCCGTCCCGAATCCGCCGCCTCGGGGGACTTCGTGCGCGAGCTCACCGTCGAGCATCCGCGCGAGCCGCGCAGCCGTCGCCTCGAACGCGTGCTCGCGATCTGCTGGGCGCTCATCCTCCTGAAATGCGCGGCGATCTACTGGGCCTGCGTGCACTACCGGGTGCCGATCAGCCCGTGGTGGCTCATCGGCCCAACCCTCGCCTTCGCCGCGCTCTGCACGGTCGTCTACTGGAGACGCGACTGAAGCGTTTTGCGTTCGAGGCCCGCGGTCGCTTCGCTCGCGCCCCATGCCAAACATCCCCGCTCTCCGCAGCCCCTACGTCCGCGTCGGGCGCCTCGTCTATTTCGGACGCATGCTCGACAAGATCCGCCTCCACGCCCGCGGCGCCCTTCCCGCCGACTACGTGGCCAACCTCGGCGAACCCGCCGACAAACCCGGCGTGTTCGACGCGCGCATGTGCCGCTTCCTGCGCGTGCCGTATCCGGAAATCCGCGACCACGTGCTGGCGCATCCCGAGACGAGCGACGAAGACATCCTCGCCTGGGTCGAGACGCGCGCCGCCGCCGCCCATCCGCCGCGCTCCGACGAGGAGTGCGAGATTTTCAACGCCTTCCTCGCCAAGCGCGGCTGGCGCGACGAGGGCAACGAACTGCTGAAAAAGCGCATCGCCGAATCCGGCCTCGAAGGCGCGCCGATCGAAACGATGTTCGACTACCTCGACGCCGACGAAGGACGCGATCCCGCGCAGACCCGCGCGCTGGCCCGGCTGTGAGCAACGACCCTGTGAGCGTCCGCCCGGCCGTCATCGTCGTCATGGGCGTCTCCGGCGCCGGCAAGACCACGCTCGGCCGCGCGCTCGCCGCGACGCTCGGCTGGGATTTCGCCGACGCGGACGATTTTCATCCCGCCGCGAACGTCGCCAAGATGCGCGCCGGCACGCCGCTCGACGACGATGACCGCGCGCCCTGGCTCGCCGCCCTGCGCGTCGAGATCGAACGCCGCATCACGCTCGGCAAACCGCTGGTGCTCGCCTGCTCCGCGTTGAAGGCAAGTTATCGCCGCGTGCTCGTCGGCGACGACGCCGACCGCGTGCGTCTCGTGCATCTCGACGGCTCGCCCGAGCTGATCGCCCAACGCCTCGCCGCCCGCACCGGGCACTACATGCCGCCGTCTCTCCTCGACAGCCAGCTCGCCACCCTCGAGGCGCCGACGGACGGCGAGGCGCTGCGTATCAGCATTTCAGATACGAGCGAGGCGCAGGTGGCGGCGATCCGCGCCGCGCTCGGGTTGTAACAGACGACGGTCCGCGCGATCAGCGACGACGCGCGCCGCCGCGCCGCGTGGCGGCCACGCCCAACGCGCCGAAACCGGCGAGAAGCGCGAAAGCGGAGGGCTCGGGAATCTGCAAGATGCCCAGGTCGGCCAAACGCACGGCCTCGAGCTGCACCTTGGTGAGCGCGCCGCCGGCCCCCGCCAGCTCTCCCCAGATTCGGAAATTATCGAGCAGACCGTCGAAGGGGCGCAGGTTTTCGTTACTCACGCTGTTACCAATGGCCAGGCTCTGATTCGTGGCTGTGGAGAGGGTGCCTGCGAGCAACTCCCCTGAGGCGATCAAGCTGACGGAGTCCGTGGCACTGCCACCATACAGGGAAACATTGCCCGTGGTGCCGTCATAGGTGAACGCGAAGAAGGTCCAGGTGTTGGCCTGCAGCATCGATGCATCGGTGCTGTAGAATATCTGCTGGGTGTCGTTGATGCGAGTTGTGAGCTACAACTTCGTGACCCCGCCATCCACTTGAAACCACACGCCGAGGCTAGATGCGCCAGTCGCGTTGACATCGAGCAGGCGGGCGTAATTGCCCGGCGTGGACGCGCCGTTATACCATCCTTGGACGGTAAAGGAGCTCATCCCGTTGAGAATCCCGCCACCGTTCGCGACAAGCGCGATGCCGCCGTAGCCGGGGGTTCCACTGTTGCCCCCCATGCGGTTCGAAACGGTGTTGTCGAAAGCCAAGTCTCCCGGCTGGCCGGACACTCCGGACCCTGGTGCGCCGTGGAGATCCTCCGCCGTGCGGGCGGTGGAGCCTATCTCAACGTAATTCGTAAAGTTGGCGGTGGCTCCGCCGGGGGCGGTGGAGTTCGTGGACGTGCCGTTGGCCGCGTCGTTGAAGCGGAATTCGTAGATGAGCGATTGCGCGTGAAGCGGGGCGATGCCCGCGATGCCGGCGAGGAGGAGCAGGGCTTGGGTTTTCATGGCTGGATATGGGGTGGGTTGATGAGGGGTAGGAACGGTCAGCGAGCGGCGGAACGTTGCCACTCGAAAATGGAACGCACGGCCGGAGTCGGCCGGGGCGGGATCGCATCGGGCGCGGGCGAGACGGTGTTGCCCTCGACACGGGCATACTCGCCCAAGCCGGCGGCGAAGCCGGCGACCTTCTCGATCGGACCGAAGAAGGCGTTGTCCACGATCTCGATCCCGGTGCAGTCGGCGGAGCCGAAAAGCACGGCGGGACCGGCCGGCTCACGGATCACGAAGACGTTGTTCCGGATGATGTGGTCGAAACTCTTCTCCCGTCCGTAGATCGCGCGGCCTTTGCCGAGCACGAAACGGTTGTGCAGGATGAGCCAGCCCTCGTTNCCACCAACCATGTGCACGCCGTCGCGCGGGGCGGAAAAATCNTTGTTGTAGACGACGTTTCTCGGNCCCTGCGGTCCGTGCGACGAACTTGCCGGGCCGGAGGCGAACANCGCGTGGCCGTAGGTGCCGTGCTTCATNTCCTCCTCGCTCTGCTCGACGACATTGAGCTCGTAGAGGTTTTCGTGCGTCCAGCCGGCGTGCCACTGGCCGTCGCTGCCGATGAAGCGGCCGTTGCGGATCACGTTGCCGGCCGAGCCCCACTGGACGTTGGGCGCGTGGCGCATGCCGCGCGTGACGACGCCGTCCATGAGGCTGTCGAAGGTGCGTTCGAAGCCGACGTAGGCGGTGCCGCCGCCGCCGAAAAAAAGGGCTCCGTCGACCTCGATGTCGCGGGCCTCGGAGAACTTCGTCCGCGTGAAGTAGAGCGGATTGCGTCCCGAGTTGACGATGCGCACGTCGCGCACCCAGCAGCCCCAGGCGTGGGAGAGCGTGACGCCGTTGGCCCAGAGATCCGACATCGGATACCAGAGCGTCTCGGGAATGCGGGGTCCGACGAGCTCTGTGGTGAAGGCGCGTTGCTCGACCGTGAGGCTCTCGAACCCGGAATCGCGGGTGACCTCGATGCGCCGCACGTAGGCGCCGTCCGCGACCGGGAAGTCGATGCGCAGGGGCTGCTCCAGACGCACCGTGCCGGCCTCGACCGCGACGACGAGGAGATGGTTGATCCGGAAGGTGCCCCAGGGGGCGATGTTGCCGACGATCGCGTTCCAGCGCGGCGTGGCCGGCGCCTCGATCATCAGCGTATCACCGGCTTGGATACCGTGTCCGGGCGCGAGCCGCAGGTGCGTGTCGCCCCGGCGCGCGTCGGCCGCGAGGGGGATGCGCGGGGACCGGAAGCCGCCGCCGAGGATCATGAGCGCGCCGTGCTGATCGATCCAGGTGTCGTCGGGTTGCGTCTGCGCGGAGACCTCGACCTCGAAGGAATCCTCGAAGCGTTCTCCGCCAGCGTAGGCGATCTCCGCGTGGAGGCGGTGGCGGCCCGGACCGAGGGCGGTCAACAATTCCTCGCCACGGAAACGGATGTTGAAGCGGTTGCCCCAATGATGGCGCCGCGCCTCCTCCTTGATGAGCTTCCCGTTGGCGGTGACGCGCAGGAGAACGAGGTTCTTGGGATTGGCCTGAATTTCGAAAAATCCTTCCGGACCGATCACGCCCGAGGGCGTCCAGCAATACGAGCGCAGGGTGCCGAAGGGAATGTGTTCCTGGTAGAGCAGCCGCGTCGCGTCGCGTCCCGAGCCGCGCAGCACCACGCCCGGGCGGCGGATGATCACCGGGCTCTCGAGCAGGAAACGCCCCGCGGGCAGGCGGATCGCGCCGCCGCCGGCCTCGGCGACCTCCTCGATCAGGCGGTTCAACAAGGGCGCGATGTCGGTCCCCTCGAGACCGGCGAAACGCTCGGGGCCGACCACGTCGGCGACCTCGGGGATGCCGCCCGCGCGTCCTGCGTATCGCCAATCCGGATACACCAGGCCGTCCGGTCCCGGCACGTCTGCCGCGGTGAGCCGTGAGGTCTCGTCGGCGCGGATCTTGTATTGCGGAGTCCACGGCGGGGCGATCACCGGGACGAAGGACTCCAGCCGGAGATCATCGAAATCGGAGACGCTCTTGGAGCCGTGAAAGGCGCGGATCCAGCCGTCGACGGTCACGGCGCCCGCGGGCGGAGCCGCGCTCACCGTGTAGGTTCGCCACTCGGCGGACTGGATCGCGGCGTAGTCCGAGAAGCGCGGCGCGGGATTGAGCTGTTTGCCGCGCGCGTCGAAGAAACGGAGGTAAACCGCGACGCCGTCGCCCGAGACCTTTCGCGCGCTGACGGAGAGACGGTAGGCGAGGCCGGGTTGCACCGGGAAGCGTTTCGTGGCGACGGACGATCCCGCGTCGGCCGAGTCGTCCACGACACGCAGTCCCCGCTCGCCCGTGCGCGCGGCCTCGGGGTGCACCGTGCTCATGGGCGTGTCCTCGTTGACGATCCAGCCGACCAGCCCGCCTTCGAAGTCGGCGTTCGGTTGCGGCAGGACGCCGGGCACGGGGTCGGGGTTGGCCGCGAAAGCCGAGAGGCCGAAGCAAATCGGCAGAACCAGACGGGCGAGACGGACGCGCGGCAAAAGCATAGGGAAACGGTTGACCAAAGGAGACGAAGAAAAGCGGGCGGGCGCGCTCAGGGCGCCGCGTTGCGGGGCACGGAGGCGACGTGTCCGTCGAAATAGACGCGCAGTCGGGAGTTCCCCCACACGGGCGTCTCGGGCAGACTGGAGAACCAACCCGAGGTCGTGACCGAGTTGCTGCCCATCTGCGGATGATCGCGAGAAACCTGCTGGTCGAGGTTGGTGAGAGCCCACACGCGCGCCGCGCCGCCGAAGCGCTCGAGTTCCGAGAGTTTCATCCCGGGGAGGGCTTCGTTGGAACCGGAGGCGTGGCGACCGAACACCCGCCCGCCGGGCACGTCCGCGAGCGTGTAGTTTTGCACGTAGTGCGGATACTGTTTGGCGATCTCCGGCTGGTGCTGAAGGAAGCCCGGGCAAATCAGGGCCTGGACGGTCTCGGTGTCGGTGGACGACAGGGTGTTGCGCCGCCGATGGCCGAGGTAGGGCCCCACCGCGGCCGGCAGATCCGTGTCGGGAGTGTTGCGGTCGTAGACCGGCGGGATGCCGAGCGACGCGGGACCGGGCAGCGTCTGGCGATGGTCCTGGGCGAAGGCCAAGATCGCGAGGCCCACGCTGCGGAGATCGGCGGTCGCGCTCGCCTTGAGCGCGGTCTTCCGCACCTTGCCGACCGTGGAGAGGACGATGGCGGCAAGCACGCCGATGATGGCGATCACCGTGAGCAACTCGATCAGGGTAAAGCCCCGGCGGAGGGGCGACGTGACGCGTGAGCGCATGGCGGGGGCGGGGTGAAAGAGTGGGGGCAGAGGGGCGGAAACGCTCAGCGCAGATCGAACGCGCGCACCTGCTCCAGTTCGGTGGCCGAAAGCACCGCGCCTCCGCCCGAGCGATCGGCCCAGATGCGGATGTTGTCGATCAAGCCGGCGAAGGGCCGATCCCCCTCGGGCGTGTTGCCCAGGATGAGCGGATCGCGGGAGTTCGGCGCGCCGACGGGACCGCTGGCGATCGAGGTGCGGGCGACCAGGCGCACCGGTTCCTTTTCCCCGCCGACGTAGAAGGTCACGTTGTCCGCCTCGCCGGTGCCGTCGTAGCTGACGGCGAAAAAGATCCAGCGGTCGGCGTGCCGAAAGGCGCCGTCGTTGCTGAGCGCCGAGCCGCGGTTGACGGAAAGCGCGAGCCCGCGGCCCTCCGTGTTGTCGAACAGGAGCGAAACCCGCGGGGTGGAAAGCAGCCGCGCGTAGTTCGACGGCAACATCCCCGGCGCGGAGCGATACCAGCCCTGAATCGTGAACGACCGCGCCCCCTTCAGCGCCTCGAAGCCCTCGTTGATTGAAACGCGGCCGCCCTTGCCCGGGCGCTCCTTGTTGCCGCCCATGGCATCGGACGCGGCGATGTTGTCGAAAGCCCGAGAGCGCGGGCCTCCGCCGATGCCGGCGCCGAAACGCGTGAGCAGTTCGGCGGATGAGCCGTCGGGCTTGATAAGCGCCATGTTCGGCAGCGGCTCGCCGTCGAAAGTGAGCTCAAGGACGAGATTGCCGGTCGCCGGAAGGGCGAGTGCCGCCGACGCCGATGTGCCGGCGGCAAACAGGGAGAGAACGACGAGGGGAAGAAGAGAGCGCGCAGGTTTCATCACAGGAAAGCAGGGGCTGAGGGAGGGGGAGCGGGGAACCGGCGGGGCAAGGGAGGCGCGGGGTTCCCCGGGGCTGACAGACCATCGGCTTTACTGGTCCTTGAAACAACCGCGGGTTTGCTTAAAACGTTAAGCAACGGTGCCCGCCCCCAAAAAAGTCACCCTGCAAATGATCGCGGCCGAGGCCTCGCTCTCGACGGCCGCGGTGTCGATGGCCCTGCGGCATCATCCCCGGATCGGCGCGGAGACTCGGAAGCGCGTGCACGAGATAGCGCGGCGCATGGGGTATCAGGCCAACCCCTACGTCACCGCCCTGATGACGCACATCCGACGGGCGCGGCCCGTGACGATGCACTCGTCGTTGGCCATGATTCACACCTTTCCGGAAAAAGTGCTCTGGACGAGCAACGAGCCCACACGGCGGCTGATCAACGGCATCCGGCAACGCGCGGAGCAACTGGGTTTCGACGCCGAGTTGTTTTGGTATTACGAACCCGGAATCTCGCCGGCGCGCTTGTCGCGCATCCTGCGTTCGCGCGGCATCCGCGGGGTCATTTTTCTCCCTTGGCCGCAGCATACGCCGACCTTGGAGCTCGACTGGAAGTGGTTCGCCGCGGCGACGATCAACTACAACGTGCAGGAACCGGCGTTGCACGGCGTGGCCGAGGATTTTTTCGGCAACGTGAGACAGGCCTTTGTCGAGCTGTGGCGTCGCGGCTGCCGCCGGATCGGGTTCGTCTGCAAAGCCTACCACGAACCGGAGTCGAGGTATCGCCTCGTCGCGGCCTACATGCGCATGATCTCTCTCTACCGCGAGGCCGGGGCCGCCGACATCGAAGTGCTGACCTTGGCCGACTGGCGCAAGGAACCGGTGCTCGCCTGGTATGAACGCTGGCGACCGGACGCCATCATCACCCTGGACTGGGACCTCGGGCGCTGGTTTCCGCAATCCGGGATGCGTGTGCCCGAGGAGCTGAGCATCGTGCTGGTGAACCAGTGTCCCAGATTCCCGATGTTTTCCGGCGTCGACCCCAACTATGAATTCCTGGGCGCGGCGGCGGTCGATCTGGTCGCCGAGCAGATCAACAACAACGAAACCGGCCTGCCCGTCTCGCCCAAGGAAGTGCTGGTGCACGGACGCTGGGCCGAGGGCACGCAAGTCAGGCCCGCGCTCGCTGCGGAGTAGAGTGGAACTGGAAAAACGTCCGTCGCGGGCGCGCCGTCCTCCCGCTCAGACCCGCTCGCGGAAAAGCACGTCGACCACGTTGCGGAGCTGTTGCTCGTCGGTGAGCCCGTCCACGAGCTCGTCCGGCACGCGGCCCACGCGACGGAAATGCGCCGCGAGCTCCGCGTAGAGCGCGAGCCGCGCCGCGGGCTCGATCTGCTCGCGCCGCGCCAAAGCCTGCCACGCCGCGCGCGCTTCCTCCGGACTCGTCTCGCGCCGCAGCCGCGCGACGAGCGCCGCCTGCCCGCGCAGGCTGTTGTAACGCTGCGCGCCGATCTGGGTCGCGTCGGGCGCGGGCTCCACCGGCTCGTGCACCACAAGCGTGCCCGCCACGAGATCGCCGAGACGTTGCCCGCGGGAGTTGAGCAGCGCCGTCACGCCGCCGACCGCGTAGGCGAAAGGCAAGGCGTCCACGAAGCGCAGAAGGTTGCGCATCACGCATTGCGAAAAACCCAGCCGCAGCCCCGTCGCGTCCACCACGCGGAGCCGCAGCACGCGTTTGCCCAAGGTTTGCCCGCGCCAGGCCCACTCGCCGTAGATGTCGTAGCCGCGCGACAACACGAAGAACAACACCACCATCAGGCCCCGCCCCGCGTCGCTGCTGATCGCCTGAAGCAGGGCGAGGATCACCGTGATGAGACTCCACGCCGCCATGACGACCATCCAGTCGATGAGCAGCGCCGCGAGCCGCAGCACCGGGCTCGCCAAGCGGAAGGAAAACTCCACGCCTTCCGGCGTCGTCACGCGAAACCGTTGATGCCGCACGCTCACGCCACGCCCTCCCCTCGCCCGCGGTCGCCCTCGCCCGCACGCGCGAGCCACCACACGAGCGCGGCCAGTTGCACCACGCCGAACGCGATCTTCAGCGCGTAGGGCACGGCCGGCTCGTGATGCTGCGAGAGAAACGACTCGATCACTCCGGCCCACACGAGCAGCAGCGCCGCGCCGCCGCACAACGTGACGACGTCCGCCGCCACCGCGCGCAGGCGCGCCGCCAGCGGCCGCCGCTCCCGACGTCCCGCCAACGCGCCCGCGAGCACGAAGCCCGCCTGCCCGCCGATCAACATCGCCGGGATCTCCACCGAGCCGTGCGGCAACAACCAACCCGCGAGAAACACCGACTGTCCCGCGGCCACGTAGTCGAAGGCCACCGCGCCCAGGATCACGCCGTTGTAGAACATCACCACGAGCGTGCCCGCGCCCCAGGTCAGCCCGAGCGCCATCGCGGTGAAGGTCACCCGCGTGTTGTGCACCATGAGCGAGCCGGCGAAGGTCGCGCGTCGGCCGTGGCCGCGATCCTCGCCCGAGCTCGCCTCGCGTTCCTCCTTCGCCACGCGCTCCGCCGGATCGCCGCGCAGATGCTCGAAGGGCATGATGACCTCCTTCGCCTCCGGATCGAAGGCCAGCGCCGCGCCGCCGAAAATCGAGCCCGCCACCATCAGCGCGAGCGCGAACCAGAACGCGCCGATGCGCCGACGAAAAGCCCGCGGAAAACCGCGCGCGAGCCACGCCCACGGGCGCCACCGCGTCCGCGCCTCGCGTTGTCCGTGGATCTCCGCGTAGCCGCGCGCCACCAGGCGCTCGAGGTAGGCGCGCGCGCCGGGATCCGCCGCGTAGGTGCGCAGACGCGCGAGGTCGGCGCAGGCGCGTTGATAAAGCGCCTCGAGCTCGCGCGCCTCGTCGAGCGTCATCCGCCGCCACGGATCGTCGGCGAGTTTGCGCAGCATCGCGTCGAGCCGCTCCCAGCGCGGCCGCTCCGTCGCGATGAAGTTCTCCAAGTTGACGATCATAGGGCCTGCCTCTGCTTCACGCGGAGATATTGGGTGAGAAGTTCCGCCGCATACGCCTCGTCGTGCAGCAAACGCACCGCCACGCCCGCGGGCCGGAGCCGCGCCGCGAGTTTGCCCGCCTCCGCCCAGCGCAGATGGCCGGCGAGGCGCCGATAGACATCCTCCGTCGTCGCCACCTCCGCGCCGGTGAAGAGCGGCGCCACCTCGGGCGGACAAAGCTGGTTCACGTGCACGAGGTGTTGCCGCGCGAGCAACGGCAGGTGCTTGGAAAAATCCTCCGCCAACACCGGGTCGCTCAGGTCCGTGAGCAGGAAAACCAGCGCGCGTCGCCGCAGACGCTGACGCAACGCGCGCACGATCTCGGCCGCGTCGGGACTCGCCTCGCCGGGCTGCAAGGCGTGCACCGCGTCGCGACACGCCGCGTAGTGGCCGACTCCGCCGCCCGCCGGCACGAAGAGCCGCACGCGGTCGTCGTAGGCCACCAGCCCCAAGCGGTCGCCCTGCCGCTGCGCCGCGAGCAACAACACCATCGCCGCCGTGATCGCGCGCTCGAGCGCCGTCACCTCGCGGCCGTCGCGCAGCAGCGTGCGCGCGCTCAGACGCGAGGCGTCGATCACCACATACACCTCCTGCGTGCGCTCGACCTGGAAGACTTTCGTCACCGGCCTGCCGCGCTTCGCGGTCGCCTTCCAATCGATCTCGTCAAAACCGTCGCCGGGCAGGTAGTCGCGCAGTTTTTCGAAATCGCGACCGCGCCCGACCTGCCTCCGCGCCTGCGCGCCCCAGGGACCGCGATCGAGAAACAACGCCGCGAGCGCCTTTCGATCGGTGAACAGATTCGGCATCACCCGCGCCTCCGTCGCCAGCGACACGCGGCGGCGCAGTTCCCAAAGTCCCCACGGGCTCGGCCGGGCGAGACACGCGATCAATCCCGCGAAACGTCCGCGACGACGCGCCGTGAGCGTCCAGCGATCGCGCGCCCGATCCGCATCCGTCGGCAAAGTCACGTCGCGCTCCGCCTCCTCGATCTCCAGCGCCGCCGGCGCAGCAAGCGCGACGCGCAGGGCGCCGCCGCGACCGTCGAGCCCCGAGAAGATCACCGGCAGGTGGCCGGGCCGGTCCTTGGTCAAACGCAACACGTCCGGCGCCTGCACGGCGGGCCAGTCGGTGCGCGCCCATCCTCGCGCGAGATCAAGCAGCGCCGCCGCCACGAGCGCGCCCGTGGCCGCCAACCACAAGGGCGTCAGATCCGGCAAGGGTCCGGTCACCACCGCCAGCGCCACCACGCCGCCGGTCCACGCGAGCAGACGCGCGGCGGGCGCGACGAGCACGCGCGGACGCGACGCGGCGGCGACGTCGGCCGGAGTGGCGGAGGAATTTTGCGCGGCGGGGTTCACGAACAGTTTTTCAACGCGGCACGGCCACCTGATCGAGGATGCGCGCCAGCACCTCCTCGACGGTCACGCCTTCGATTTCGAATTCCGGCCGCAAAACCAGCCGGTGCCCGAGCACCGCGGGCGCGAGGCTGCGCACGTCGTCGGGCGTCACGAAATCGCGCCCCGCCACCGCCGCGCGCGCCCGCGCGCCGAGCAAGAGCGCCTGCGTGGCGCGCGGCCCCGCGCCCACCTGCACGCTCTCATGGTTGCGCGTCGCGCGCACGAGATCGACGGCGTAGGCGGCCAGCTCGTCGCGCAGCAACACCTGCGCGAGCGTGGCTCGCAGGCGCGCGAGTTCGCCGGGCGCGAGCACCGCGCGCACCGCGCCGTCGGCGAGACGTTTCTCCGGGCTTTCGCCGGAGAGGATGCGCCGCGCGAGCTCCAGCTCCTCGTCGCGCGAGGGAGGTTCCATCCGGATCTTCACCATGAAGCGGTCCTTCTGCGCCTCGGGCAGCGGATAGGTGCCCTCGGAGTCGGCGGGGTTCTGCGTCGCGAACACCGTGAAGGTCTCGTCGAGCGCGTGCGTCTCGCGGTCGATCGTCACCACGCGCTCCTGCATCGCCTGGAGCAGCGCCGCCTGCGTCTTTGCCGGCGCGCGGTTGATCTCGTCGGCGAGGAGGAAGCTGGTGAACACCGGTCCGCGCACGAGCGTGAAGGTGTTGGTCTGGAGATTGAAGACGTTGGTGCCGGTGATGTCGGCCGGCATCAGGTCGGGCGTGAACTGCACGCGCCCCGAGGGCACGCCGAGCACGTGGCCGAGCGTGCGGACGAGCAGGGTCTTGGCGACGCCCGGCACGCCCTCGATGAGCGCGTGCTGACGGGTGAGCAGGGTGATGAGCGCGAGCTCCACGACCATGTCCTGGCCGATGATGACCTTGGCGATCTCGGCCCGTGCGGCGGCGAGGGTTTCGGTGGCGTTGGCGAATTCGGGGTTCATGAGAGGGTGCGTTTGGAAAGGGCGCGCGCGACCGCGCGATGCGCCGAGACCGGATCGGTGTCGGCGGAAACGGCCGTCTGTTCGAGACGACGCCGGTCCGTCGCGCTCGCCGTGCCGCGCCAGGCCTCGACGCAGGCCTCGTGCAGCTTGCCCGGCGGAATCGCCCGCCGCAGCAAGGCCTCCAGCCCCGCGGTCGGCGCGATCACGAGCTTCAACTCGGCGTCCTCCGGCGGCACCGGCGCGAGCGGGCTCGCCCGCCGCCAGAACCACAGCGCGGCCAACACGAGCGCCGACACCGCGGCGGCGCCGAGACCGTAGCGCCGCGCGAGCATGGCCACGCCGGCATCGGTTTCCACGCCGAGATGCGTCTCGACGAAGACCACGCGGCGCGCGGCGCCGAACAGATCCGCGAGGATCACGCTCTCGCGGTCGCGATGCACGGCCTCGTTGCTCGGAAGAAAACTGTCCGCGAGCAAAACCACCCGCCCCGCCCCGCGCGCGCGCTCCATCATCACGATGTCTCCACCGCGTCGATACAGCGGCCGCCATCCGTCGCTCTTGCGCGCCAGGAAAAACAGATCGGAACGCCACCGCGCGAGCTCGTCCGGCCAGGAATCCGGTGCGGCCGGATCGCGCTGCGCGTCGGGAGCATTCTCGCCCGTGATGAGTTCGCGACGGAGCAGACGATAGCCCCAGCGACGTTCGTGCTCCGAAGGAGACCGGGAAAACTGCAAAACACCACGACGCCCATCCTCCGCCTCGTCGCGTTTCTCGGCCTTCTTCTCGGCGTCCCTCGGTTTCTCGACGTCTTCTGTCTTCTCCTTCGGCTCGGGTTTCGCCTCCGGCTTCTCCTCCCATGGTTCCGCGCGCACCGAGCGGACGAACGCGCCATCCCCCGCGTGGCTCGCCTCCGCGCGCCACGCGACAATCACCGAGGCGCCGGCGATGGCGGCGCGATCGAGCGCCTTCCAGCTCTCGTCGTCCAGGTCCCGGCGGACGCCGAGCACAAACACCAGATCGCCCTCGCCGGCCTCGAACCGCTCAAACGGACGCATCCATCGCTCGACGTGCCGCCCCGGCAGCAGCCGCGCGGCGTCGTGCAGCGCACGCGTGCCTAGCGGGTCCGCGCGCAAGGTGGAGTATTCGGGAAACAGGTCCCCGCGGGCGACGCGCAACCGATAGACCGCGCCCACGCCCCAGACGAGGACGAGCGCGAGCAACGCGACCAACAACCATGCGGACCGGTTCTTCATGCGGCGCCCTCCCGGTCGCGTTCGAGCTCGGCGAGCCACGCGCGCACCTCGGGCTCGGCGGCGAGCTCCCGCCCATACCAGACGCGCTCGAAGGCGAGACGCCGTCCGCGGAACGCCGCGACCAGCTCCTCCCGGCCGGCCGCGCGGCGGACGAGCTCGCGCTCGTAGTCGAGGTTGGTCTTTGCGCGGGCGAGCGTGACCAATCCCCGTTCGCCGAGCCCCGCGAGCGTGGCGAGGTAGAGCGCGCGCAACGCGAGACGCCACTCGCCACGCGCCATCTGCTCGCGCGCGAGGGCGAGCCACTCGTCGGAGGGCAGACGCGAGGCCTCGAGTTTCTCGTCGTTCAGATCCGGCGGCAGGGGCGCCGACGGCGCGGCGGCGAGCAGACGCGCGGGCGGACGCGCACGCTGGCGCCAGCCGACCCAAAGTATCCACAGAAGAACTACAAAACAAAGCCCGAGCAGGCAATAAAGGAGTCCGCGCGCCAGCGCCCGGTAGTCGCGGGGCTCCCGGGTGGACGGCTTGTATTCCCGTTTCTTCTCCTTGTCGCGGAAAAGTCCGTCCCACCACTCCTTCACTTTGCGGAAGAAATCGCCGACGTCCTCGATCACTTGCTTGAAAATATCCACGCCCGCGCGGACGAAGCTTTTCACCGGACCGTCCCCTGTCGTCTCCGTCCCGGGCTCGGGCAGGGGTTCGAGTCGCCAGAGGAACTCGCGCCCGCGCAGCGCGGCGTCGAGGGCGGCGTCGATCTCGTCCGGAGTCGCGGACGTGGCGGCGACCGAGGGCGTCGCTTCCGCCCGCAAGCCGCCCGTCGGCGTTCCGTCGCCGGGCATGACGAGGAGGGAGAGCGCGACCAGCGCCGCGCGCGCGCCGCCTGCGGGCCTCGGCCGGCGGATTTCCAAACGCAGATCTTCGCCGGTGAGCCTCGCCTCGCCGTAGAACGTGCGCAGGACGTGACAGGCCTTCACCAAGGGATCGACCGCCAGCCACGTGAGCGCGGTCACGAGCGCGAGAAAGGTGCTGTTGAGCGCGCTCCACCCGCTCAGGGCGAAGAGGTTTTCGATCCCGAGCAGGGTGCGGGCGAACCAGGGGATGATGTAGAACGCCGTCGCGATGTTCACCCACACGCAGAGCCAGAGTCCCGAGAACAACAGCAGCGCGCGGTGCGCCGGGCCCGGCCAGCGTCTCGCCTCGCGCCAGGCGCGGGTCGCCAGCGTCTCGCCCGGCGCGTCCTCCGTCGCGGCGAGCGCGGTGGCGTTCTCGAAAAACATCCACGCCATGCCGGCCGGAACCGTGAGCAGGGCGGCGACCGGCAGGACCGGCACGGCCCAGCCTTGGAGACGCGCCTGCCGCGCGGCGATGCGGAGCAGGGCGCGCAAACCGAGCCGCGGCGGCGCGGCATCCAGACGCATCGCCCGCAGTCGCGCGCAGAAGGCCGCCTGCGCGGCCTTCAACCAGACATAGAGAACCGCCAGCCCCAGCGCGTGCCAGAGCGTCTCCGCCGGTCTCGGCGCGAACCAGCTCGACGCGGCCCAGAACCACGCGAGCGCCAGCAGCCACGGCGTCGCGCCGGCGAGATAGATCGCCCACGCCGCCGCCGGCGCTCCGCGCAGCAGGTGCACCGCCTCCTCGACCAAGGCCACGGCGCCGGGGCCGGTGTCGTTCGCGCGCGTCGCCTTCATCTCTCGACGGCCTCCCTCCACAGCGTGCCGTCGTGCACGTCGGCCGGGATCGCGGCGAGCGCCCGGCCGAGCAGATAAAAACCGGCCACGAGGCAGAGCATCGCCCCCGCGGCTGTCACCATTCCGCGGATACGTTTCCACGAGACGCGGCGCGGCTTGCGCGCGGCGGCCGCGACGACGCGGGCGAAGCACGTCGCGCAATACAGCCGGTCCTCGTGCTCCGTGACGCACTCGCGGCAGAAGCCGCCGCCGCAGTCCACGCAGCGCGCCACCGCCTCGCGCGTCTCGTGGCGCACGCAGCGCCGCCGGGGCGCCGCCGGACGCGGGGGAACGGGAGGCGGAATGGCCGCGCCCGGCGTCATGACAGGGTGGATACGCCGTCCGCCGACGAACCGCCCGCGTCGGGCGAGGCCGGGGCGGACGCGACGTCCTCGCGCTGCGCCTCGCGCACCAGCGGCCCGAGCCGGGCGAGCACCTTCTTCACATGACGGCGCCGGGCGACATTCGGCCACTCCGCGCGCTGCACGGCCGTGACCGCGTAGAAACGGCAGGTGCGCCCGAAGAGGAGACCGTAGACCAGCACCGGCGAGACCAGCCAGAAGAACACCCAGAACAGCACCGCCAGCCCCCGGGTGTCCACGAACGCGAGAACGGCGAACAGCAGCATGAAGGCGGCCGCGAGCCCCGTCACCCAGCGCGCCTCGCCATGCGGGCGGACAAGGAACCCCTGGATGTCGCGCAGCCACATCCGTTGATAGCGCTCGGTCATCATGTTCGCCTCGACGAACAGCACATGGTCGGCCCCCTGCCAAAGGCTGGCACGACTTCCGATGCCGCCGCGCCAGCCGACCAGTTTTTTGTAGGAAACGGGTGCGTCGGGCATGCTCATGACTCCAACCAAAGCGAAACACCCAGCGCCACCCAGCCGCCGATCTGGAGCAGCGCGATCAGGCCGGCGACGAGAAAGCGCCAGCGGCCGCGCCGGACCAGGCTGCGCGGCTTGCGCCAACCGTAGATCACCAAGCCGAGCACGGCGGGCGAGGTGATCAGCGTGATCGGCCACATCACCAACGGCAGCAGCGCCAGGGAAAGCGCCATCTGGTCGTAGACCACGACCTCGTCGGCCTTGCGCGTCGACTTCTTGCGCGCCGAGGACACGCAGGGCGGACAAAGCTTTTTCCCGCCCTCCCCCGGCACCTCGCAAACGACGCAAAGATAGCGCCCGCAGCCGTCGCATATCACCGCGGCATGGTTGGCCGGGTGAAAATAGCAGGTGGAATCGCCTTCCACCGAACGCGCCGCCCGGGCGACCGGCTTGGTCCTCCGCCGCGCCGGAAACAACACGAACTCGATCGGCGCGGAGCAGGCGCCGCAGCGGCCCGCGCCCTCGTCCGCCTCGCCCGCGAGCCCGGTCAGGGGCGCCTGGCACTTCGGACAGGGAGGCGCAAAGCCCTCGACGAGAGGCGGCGAAACGACGGCGTCCATGACTCGCTTTCCACCGGCCTCCGCCCGCTCAGACCTTCACCACGCGAGTGTCGCACATGCGGTCGTGCAAGGCCCGGCGCTGCTCCTTGTCGAAGGCCACCATGAGGTAGCCGATGCACAGGATCATGCCGCTCACCAGTTCGGCGAAATAACGACCGACGATGCGACCCTTCGTGAGACGCGAACCGTCCGCGCGCAGCACCTTGAGCCCGAGCATGCGTTTGCCCGGGGTCGCGTCCTGCTTCCGGATGAAGTAGACCGAATACAGGATGCCCACGGCGATGCCCGCGAGCTGCGCCACCGTCTGGATGGCGAACATCGCCATGACGGCGCCGTCTTCATCGGCTCCGCTCAAAAGGAGCGCGCCCATCACCGCGCCGATGACAAAGCCGATGACAATGTTGATGATCCACAAAATGATGCCGTCGATGATCTTCGCGCCCAGACGCGCACCGAAGCTCGCGTAGACGAACTCGCCCGGTTGCACGACGCCTTCGCGCAGGCGCTGGAAAAACTCCTCCTTGTGCTCGGCGCTCACCCAGCGGCCCTCGAACTCGAGCATGTCGCGCTTCGGACGACGTTGGCCGCTCACCGCGCAGATCGCGGTGTCATCGTCCGGCTGAACACCGGCGACACCGGGAGCGGCGCCCGAGGCGACCTGTCCGTAAGGGCGCCAATCGGTCCAGCCCTCACGCCACACAAGCGTCTCCGCCCGCACCGCACCCGATTGAACGAGCTGGGCGAACTCCTCGTCCGACACAGGCCCGCGTTGCTGACGATTCGCTTCGTAATACCATGCCATGGTGCGAGCAGGCAGTCGTTCGCTCGCGGAAGTTGCAATCCTTTGCTGCGCGCTGGACGCGCTTTTCACATCATTGTCGGCACCCCTCGCACGGTTTCCCGACGCCAACGCCCCGGCGTGCGACCGTGCGCCCGCCGCAGATCCGCCGCGAGGCGTTGCGCGCTCGGATAACCCGCCTCCTGCGCGATCGCCGAGAGTTTCGCGTCCGAGCCCGCCAGCAGGGCTTCCGCGCGCGCCAGCCGCACCCGACGCCGCTCCTCGAGCATGCCGTGGCCGAGCGCGGCGATAAAGCGGCGCTGCAACCCCGAACGCGCCACGCCGCATGCCCGCGCGATATCCGTCACGCGCGCGGCGGGGTTCTCGCGCATCAAGGCCGCCGCCCGCGCCACCAGCGGATCTCCCGGCGCGAGGATCTCCGTGCTGCGCCGCGCCACCACCCGCGAGCCCGGCAGCGCCACCACCGGTGCCGCGCCCGCCGCCGCGCGACGCGGCTTTTTCGCAAGCAAACTCTCCAGCAGCGCCGCCGCCTCGTAGCCTATCCGCCGCGCCGGCAGGCGGATGCTCGAGAGCGGCGTGCGTTCGAACTCCACGAAAAAATCGTCGTCGCCCGCGCCGAGCACCGCGAGCTCCCCCGGCACATCCCAACCCGTTTCGCGCGCGATGCGCATGATCGCCAGCGCATACGAGTCGAGCACCGCGAAGACGCCCGCCGGACGCTCCAGCCCGGCCAGCGCCGCGCGAATCCGCCGCGTGTCCGCCCCTTTCGTCCCCAAACCGGTCAAGGTCGACGCCATGACCACCGTCTCGCACCGCGCGCCCGCCACACCCAGCGCCTCGACGAAGCCCGCCCGCCGCTCCTCGCTGTAACGCGCCTTCGCCTGCCCCAGAAAAAGAAAGCTCCGCAGTCCGCGCCCCAGCAGATGCTCCGCCGCCAGACGCCCCACTTCGCGGTCGTCCTGCGTCACCACCGGCAGCCGCGGCGCGAGCAGCGAGTTCGACACGTTGATCACCGGCAGGCCCAGTCCGAAAAACTCCGCCTCGCGCGCCGCCGTGTGCACCGACGCCACGATCCCGCGCACGCCGTCGCGCGCCGCCAGCGCCCGCAGCCCACCGTCCTGCTGCTCGTGCGGCAGCCAGCGGTCGACGAACTCCAGCCGCCCGCTCTCGAAAGCCCGCCTCCGCGCGCCGAGCATCACCTCGCGGAAATACTCCTGGTCCCCGTCGACCACCATCTGCACGCGCCACGGTCTTTTCATGCGAATCGCCGGCGACATTGCCGCGCGTGTGGCGAAAACACACGTTTAAATCGCGTTTTCGCGCCACACCGACGCTCGCCCGCCCCGGCCGAACCGTGGTCTCGTCGGCCCTCGTTCCCATTCCCCGCAGACCCTCCACGTTTCGTTTCCGGTTTCTTTTCCCCCGCCATGTCCGCGATCCTTTCCCTCGCCTCCGCCGCCCGCTGGACCTTCCGCGAAGCCGCCGCCAAGCCCGCCGCCTGGCTCCCCGCCGCCGTGCCCGGCTGCGTGCACACCGATCTGCTCCGCGCGAAAAAGATCCCCGACCCCTTCTACGGCACCAACGAGCTCGAGCTCCAGTGGATCGAGGAGCGCGACTGGGAATACCGCGCCGAGTTCACCGTGCCGCCCTCGCTCCTCGCCGAGGAAGTCGTCGAGCTCTGCGCCGACGGCCTCGACACTGTCGCGACCGTTTTCGTGAACGGCAAAAAGATCGCCGCCACCGCAAACATGTTCGTCGCCTGGCGCTGGGACGTGCGCCGCCATCTGCGCGCCGGCAAGAACGAGCTCCTCGTGCGCTTCCGCAGCGCGATGGACTACATCCGCAAGACCCGCACCGACTTCACGCCGCCGCGCGAGTTCAACGACCCCGTGGGCAACTGCGTCCGCATCCGCAAACAGCAGTGCCAGTTCGGCTGGGACTGGGGTCCGCGCTTCGTCACCGCCGGCGTCTGGCGCGACATCCGCCTCGAAGCCTGGTCCGGCAACCGCCTCGCCCACCTCCGCGTCGGGCAGATCCACTCCCGCGCCGCCTCCGGCGCCCCCGCCGTTTCGCTCCGCCTCGAACCCGAGCTCGCCCGTCCCGACGCCGCCGAGGGCGTGCGCTTCACCGCCGTGCTCTCGCTCGCCGGCGAGGAGGTCGCCGCCGCCGAATTCCTCGGCGCCGACCACACCTTGAAGGTGCCCGCGCCCAAGCTCTGGTGGCCCGCCGGACAGGGCGAACAACCGCTCTACGACCTCACCGTCACCGCGCGCGACGCCGACGGGCGTATCCTAGGAATCATTACAAAACGCCTCGGCCTCCGCACCGTCGTGCTTGACCAGGCAGCCGACGCCGGAGGCAAGGCCTTCCGTTTCCTCGTCAACGGCCGCCCCGTTTTCATCAAGGGCGCCAACTGGATCCCCGCGCACAGCTTCGTCGCCGGCCTCACCCGCGAGGACTACGCGCGCGACCTGCACGCCGCCGTGCTCGCCCACATGAACTGCGTCCGCCTCTGGGGCGGCGGCGTCTACGAGAGCGAGCACTTCTACGATCTCTGCGACGAACTCGGCCTGCTCGTCTGGCACGATTTCATGTTCGCCTGCACGCTCTACCCGGCCGACGCCGCCTTCCTCGAGAGCGTGCGCGCCGAGGCCGATTGCCAGCTCCGCCGCCTCCACCACCGCGCCTGCATCGCCCTCTGGTGCGGCAACAACGAGCTCGTCCAGCTCAACGGCGACCTCCTCCGCACCGACGCCAAGCTCATGGCCGGTTATCAGGACCTGTTCCACAAGCTGCTCCCGCAGGCCGTCGCCGCCCACTCGCCCGCGACCTCCTACATCCCGACTTCCGAGTGGCGAAACACCTTCGAAAACGGCCACGAGCACGGCGAGCGCGAGGGCGACACGCATTTCTGGGACGTCTGGCACGCGCGCAAACCGGTCAAAGACTACGAGCGCTACCGCTTCCGCTTCTGCTCCGAGTTCGGCATGCAGAGCTACAGCTCGCCCGAGACCAACGCCACCTTCGCCCCGCGCGACGCCAACGTCTTCGGCGCCGTGATGGAGAACCACCAGAAGAACCGCGGCGGCAACCAGGTCATCCTCGACTACGTCTCGCGCCGCTACCGCTTCCCGAAGTCGCAGGACGACCTCATCTACCTCTCGCAGCTCAACCAGGCCTACTGCATGCAGGTCGGCGTCGAGCACTACCGCCGCACCATGCCGCACTGCATGGGCGCGATCTACTGGCAGCTCAACGACTGCTGGCCCGTCGCCTCCTGGAGCTCGATCGAGTTCACCGGCAGGTGGAAGGCCCTCCACTACGTCGCGCGCCGCTTCAACGCCCCCGCCCTCGTCTCCGCCCACGTCCCCGGCGACGAAGGCGTCATCATCGGCAACTACCGCACCACCACCGTGCGCGAGGTCCACCTCCACACCGTCTACGACGCCCCCCAGCCCGCCGCCGGCCTCCTGCGCTGGGACCTCTTCCACCTCGACGGCCGCGTGCTCCTCTCCGGCAAAAAACGCGTCCGCCTGCGTCACAACGAATCCGTGCGCCAGCACACGCTCGACCTCGCCAAGCCCCTCGCCGCGCACGGCCGCGACCACGTTTACCTGCGCATCGCGCTCGACGTTAAAGGCGAACTCGCGAGCGAGGAGACCGTCTTCCTCGCCCCGCCGCGTTTCCTCGATCTGCCGCGCGCCAAAACGAAGGCCGCCCTCGCGCGCCTCGACGCCACCCGCGCCCTGCTCACGCTCGAATCGCCGGTCTTCCAGCACCGCGTCGCCTTCGATTTTCCCGGGCTCGCCCACACCGCGAGCGACAACTTCCTCGAACTCTACCCGCGCGAGAAAAAACAGGTCGTCGTCACCTTCGCGAAACCCGTCCCGCTCGCCAAGGCCCGCCAGCTCCTCCGCCTCCGCTCGCTCGCCGACACCTACTGAGGACGCGCCTTGAACGCCCGTCGGCTCGCTCCACGCCGGCGGACGTTCAAGGCGCGTCCTCGCCACGCCCGGCGCGCATCCGCTCCAAGCCGCGCGCCAACCCGGCCGGCGCCGCCTGTCCCGGCAACGCGTAGCGTGCGTGCAGCCGCGCCACGGCCTCCGGCCCCGCCTTCGTGTAGAGCCGCGCCGCCACGGGCGAAAGCTTCAACCGCTGACCGAACAGCCGCTCCGCGTCGAAAAACTCCATCGCCATCGGATCGGGATACGCGAAATCGCCGTCGCCCACGCCCGCCTCCGTGCGGCGCAGTATTTCCCGCATGGCCCCCGCGCACAGCACCGCCAGCGCCCGGGCCGTGGCCTCCCGGTCTCCCCGCGACGCCACCCAAGGCCAGTGGTAGCTGGCGATCACCCCTCCCTCACGATAATGATGGTAGGTGTTGACCCTGCTCAACCACGGCGTGCGCAACGGCGCTCCGGTCAACCCCACGATCAACAATGCGTTGTCCGGCGGTCGCACCAGATACCGCGCGGCCTCCCACAAGACCGCTCCCTGATGCCTCCTCCCGTCGATGTCCACGAACGGAGGCTCGGACGGCACCGGAAACGCGCCCAGAAAACGCGATCCCGCCCCGTAAAATTCCGCCAACTGCCGCACCGCCTCGCGCACCACTTGCGGGTCCACCTCGCCCAGCGTGAAATACGCCACCACGCGCCCGTTCGCCGACCGCAGCTCCGCGGCGCTCGGCCAGCCCGCCGCCCGCTCCGCCGAGGACGGCACGCCGAGGCGCGCCACGAACGCATCCACCTCCGCCCGCAAGGCGCGGTCCTCCGGCGCCACCGCCTCCGGCAGCCCGAGCGTCTCCTCCTCCGCCCCCGCCCGGTCGCCCGCGGCCAACGCCCGCTCCGCAAACCACAGACGCGCCCGGACCGAGCGCCGCGCCTGCGCCGAAAGTCCGCCCAACACCCGCGCCCGCTCCTCCGGCGAAACATAGCGCGCGCGCAAAAGCTCCAGGAAACGCACGCCGGGGGCGCCATCCATCGAACGCCACCCCTCGAAATAGCGCCTGAGCTCCGCGAACTCCTCGTCCTCCCGGCCCATCAGCCGCCACGCGGCCGCGGGGAAAAGCGGCCGCGTCCTCCGGATGGCATCCCCCTCCCGCCTCACCAAATCCTCCAGCTCGCGATACCGGCCCAACGCCGCCAGCGCCCTGCACCTCGCCACCAACAGGCGCGGCTCCCGCAGCCGATCGGGATCGAGACGCGACAACTCCGCGAGGCGCGCCAAGGTTTCCTCCGGCAAGCCCAGGGTCGAGGCGTGCTCCGCGAGCCGCCGGTGCAGCTCCGCGCCCCGCGCCGCCGCCGGCGGATGCTCCAGCGCGAGCCGGGCGATCCGGTAGGCCAGCGCGTTGTGCTCGGGATAATACGCCGCCCAGGTGTGCTCCGCCTGCGGCCTCAACCACGGGTAGGGCTCCTGCCGATACACGCCCGTCAGCACGTCCCAGTTGAACCCCTCCCGCGTCGCGTCCTCCGCCACCTCCCGGCGACGGGCCAGGTCGTCCGGATCGAGCATCACCACCGTCTCGTGCAAAAGCAGACGATGCAGCGTCGACGTCATCGACTCGTTCACCGCCCGCAACGAGTGGCGCGAATTCTCCCGATAAAGCGCGGCCTCCGCCCGCCGCCGCTCGGGGGAGGCGGACGCCACGACCGACGGGCGCCGCATCTCCGTCAGCAAGGTCCCGACCACCCGCTCCCCTTCCCCTCCCACCTCGGACTCCGTTCGCGGCGGCGAAAGCGTCGCCGAAAGATAGGCGCCCGTGCGCGGATCGATCATCGCCCCCAGCACCGCCTGCCCCCGTTCGACATCCCCGCTTTCCACAAACGCGAGCCGCACCAGCGCGGAGGCTCCGAGCATGCGCGCCGCCTCCGCCCCCGCGCCGAGCGGATCGGCGGTCCGCATCGCCCCGAACGCCCCTTCCCGCAACAAATCCCTCATCCGGCGCCGCTCCACCACCCGCACGCCTTCGCGCCGCCCCAGCGCCAGCTCCGCCCCCAACGTCGCGAGCTCCACCTGCCTGCGCGGAAGATTGTGCGCCAGCGCGTCGCGATAACCCTTGGAGCGCGCAAGGCGATGCTCCCGCTCGCTGATCGTCCCGTCCTCCCGCAGATTGTCCTCCACCGCCACAAACTCCGGAGCCAGCGCCACCACCCATTCGCCGCCGCCTCCGGCGTCGTCCCCCGGCTCCGGCCCCCGCGGGGGGATCGGCGTGAGGCCCAGATGTCGCGCGACCGCCGCGGCCAGCCGCTCCGGCCCCTCGCGCACATGCTCCGCCCAATTCGCATACTCCTGCGGCTCGAGCCACGCCGGCGCGTAGACTCCGGACGCCTCGTCGTAGCTCGCGACCGCCGCATGCACGCGCAACACCCCGGCGTCCCCTTTCTCCACCCGGCCCATCACCACATGGTCCGCCGCCAGCCATTCCGGCGCCGGCGCGCCCTTGATCGCCGCCACCGCGCTTTCCTCCAGCAAGGTCCCCGCGGCCACCCGCGCCAGCACCACGCACTCGCGCGTGCGCCAAAGCTCCCCCGCCACCCGATCCCGCATCGCCCCCGTCTCGTATTCGAGAAACCATCCGTAGTGGTTGTGAAAGGGCAAAACCGACACGCTCGGCGCCGCGCGGGCCGTGATCGCCGCGAGCCAGCCCGACAACAGCGCGAAACACAGCCGGATGAAAAGACGCGAGACAGCGGGGCGGGCGGGCATACGCGAATGACATCCCTCCACTCGAGTCTTGCGCAATCCCCATAATCGGCCCGTCCTCCCGCTGACAGGCCGCCCGCAACCCGCCCGCCGGTCGCACGACACTCCCCCGCCCCGCCCCCAAATGAAAACCCTCCACGCCGTCGCCCTCGCCGTTGGGCTTGCCCTCGCTCCCGTCCTCCCCGCCGCCCCGAAGGTTGTCGTCGTCCATCCCGTCGCCTTCGAGAACGCCAAAGCGGACGAAGCCGAAATCTTCGCCGAGCTCGTCCGCACCGAACTCGGCAACCGCGACGACCTCGCCGTCGTGGATCGCGCCCGCCTCCAGGCCGCCTTGGGCGAACTCGCCATCTCCGGCGCCAACACGGACGGCGGCGCCCGCCTCGGCGGCATCCTCGGCGCCGACTACCTCGCCGAGGCCCGCGTCGCCGAGCTCGACGGCCAACGTCTCGCCCTCGTCAAGGTCGTCGACGTCGCCTCCACCCGCTCCCGCGGCCTGCACGCCCCGCTCGCTCCCGACGCCTCCCGCTTCGACGCCGCCGCCCTCGTCGCCGAAAAGCTCACCGAACTCCTCGCCCGTTTCGGCCACGACGCCGCGCCCGCGCCCGAGTTGCCCGTCATCGCGCCCCTACCCTCCGACGCCCGCCGCCCCGTGGTCGCCGTGCGCATCCCCGAGGAGGTGCTCGCCTCCCCCGTCCCCGACCCCGCGGCCGAGCTCCGCACCGTTTCCCTTCTCCTCGAACACGGCTTCCGCGTCGTGGACATCGCCACCGCCCACGCCGGCCTGGTGATCGACGACGGCACCGCGCTCCGCGCCTCGGGTCGGCGCGGCTTCTTCCTCTCCCCCGCGCCCGTCGAAGGCCGCGTGGCCGACGATTCTCCGCTCATGGAGGCCGTCCGCGTGGCCCGCGCCCGCGGCGTGGAAGTGCTCGTCTACGGGGAAGGCTTCGCCGAGGCCGGCGCCCGGCTGGGCAACCTCGCCACCAGCCGCGCCCGCGTGGAAATCCGCGCGGTGGACACACGCAGCGGCGACGTGATCTTTTCCCGCAGCGCCTCCGCCGGAGCCGGCGACGCCTCGCCCGCCGTCGCCGCCAAGGCCGCCCTCGAAAAGGCCGCCCACCATGTCGCCGCCAAACTGATTCCCTCGCTCGCCTCCCGTCCCGCCCCCGCCACGGGCCCCGAAGCCGCCGCGCGCTGAGGCCCGCCCGTCCATGAGTCCTCGCCTCCGCGCGTTCGCGCGCCTGCTCGCGGGCGGATTCCTCGCCTGCCTCTCGTCGGCCCTCGCCGCCGCGCCCGCGCGTATCGCCATCGTCCCCTTCAATCAGCAAATCCACGCTGCGGATCCACGCCTCGCCCTCGCCGTGCGCGACGAACTCGTCGCGCGCCTTTCGCTCGATTGGGACACGCAGGTGCTCTCCCGCTCCACCGGACTCGCCCTCCTCGTCGAGGACCAGCTCGCCTCGGCCCGTCACGTCGATCTCGCCCCCCGCGCCCCCGTCGGCGCCGGCGCCGACCACGTCGTCCTCGGCAACTTCAACCTCGACCAGTCCCGCCGCGCCCTCCAGCTCACGCTCGGCGTCATCGCCCCGGGCGAAGAGCCGCGCACCGTGCTCGTCGAGACGATCCCCTTCGCGCGGCCCGAACCGGGCGCCATCGCCGAAGCGGTGGCCCGCCTCCTCGCCGAGCGACTCCCGCTTCGCCCCCGCGCCTCCGCCTCCGACCCGACCTCGCCCGCCGGGCGCACCTTCGCCCTGCTCCCGCCCCGCGTCTACGGCGCGCCCGACGCCCTCGCCGACTCGCTCCGCGAGCGCCTGCGATCCGTGTTCGAACTCGGGCTGCGGGAAGCGGCCGAGGCGCCCGCGCTCGTCGAACGCGCCCGCCTCGACGAGTTGCTCCGCGAGCGCCGGATCGCACGCAGCGAAGGGCTCAACGAAAACCTGGCCGGCGCCCTCGCCCGGCTCTCCGGCGCCGACGAGATGGTCGTGCCCGCGCTCCATCACGACCCGCGCGACGCCACCGCGCCCTGGCGCTTGCGCCTGCTCACCATCGACGCCCGCACCGGCGCCATCACCCGAGTCTCCCGCGGCGAAGCCGCCTCGCCCGACCGGCTCGCCTCCCTCGCCCGCCGCCTCGCCGCCGCCCTGCCCGGCTCGCCCCGCCTGCCGGTCGACCTCGGCCCGGACGACGAGGTTTCCCGCCGTCGCGAGTCCGCCCTCTACGCCCGCTGGGCCGGTCTCTCCGCTTGGTCCGAGGCCTCCGCCCACGCCGAGTTCGGCGCCGCCGTCCGGCTCGAACTCGCCGAGGCCGCGCTTCACCTCGACCCCGCGCGTTCCCCCGCCGCCCTGCGCGAGCTCGCGCAGAATCTCGCCCGCCAACTCTTCCCCGTCCCGCCGGTCCTCGTCCCCTACGAGAATTTTCACGGCACCCCGCCGCCTCCGGCCCTGCGCCGCGCCGGCCTCGAGTTGATCTCCCGCATCCTCGCGCCCGTGATCGCCGACGGCCCGGCGGCCGAACGCACGACGGCGCGCCACGCGGAATTGCACGCCCACATCCTGGCCGGCGATTCCGACACCGTGCTCCTCCGCGCACCGGAACCCGGGCTGGACCCGGCCGCGCGCGCCGGCCTGCTCGTTCAAGCCCACCTGCTTCGGGGCGACACCGCCTCGGCCGCCGCGCTCGAGCACGCGTTGTCCAAGACCCTGCCCGAACACTGCGAACTGCGCGCCCTGCTCGCCGCCTCCCGCGGAGACCGGCTCGCGGAGTTCACCTGGCTGATGCGGCGGGCCGACTCCCGCGACCCGCGTCCCTTCGGCCACGACGGGTGGAGTCAGCGCACCCTCCTCCTCGCCAACGACGCCCTGCCCGCGGCCGAACGCATCCGGCTGGTCGACCAACGCGCCACCCGCTGGGGCCGCGCCGCCGACGTCGCCCAATACACGCTCATCCGCGCCCGCGCCGAGCTGGGCCACCCCGATCCCGGCTACGCCGCCCTGGAACGGCTTCGCCCAAAATTCGACCGCAACGGTCTCGGACCGGGAGATCTCGAAAAAATCCGGGCCGAGATCGACCGGCTCCTCGCCGCTCGTCCCGCATCCGATCCCGCCGCGGATGCGGCCGTCCGTTACGCCGACGTCCGCCCCCCGCCGACGGGCTCGCGCGTCTACATCCAACCTCTCGGCGATCTCTCGCCCGCCATCTTGGCACGGGCCGCCGAAAAAATCGGCTGGTTTCTCGGCTCCCCGCCCACCGTCCTCCCCGCGCTCCCCCTGCCTCGCCACGCGGAGGTGTTTTATCCCGATGTCTCCGAAATCCATATCGGCCAGCTCCACCGGCTCGTCGCGCACGGCTACCCCATTCCCGCGGACGCCCTCCAGGTCGCCTTCGTGCTACGCGAGGAGATCGTCACCAAACGCTCGCACTGGATCTACGCCCAAGCCCACGAGTCCGGCCTCCACTACGTGAGCTACTACCGCTGGGCGCGCTCCAGCCGCGGGCTTCGCGAGGAGCAGATCGGCGACGCCGTGGCCAAGAGCATCCTCGCCGGCCTCCAAATCCCCTGGCGGCGCCTCCTGCGCGACCAACTCCCCGCGCTCATCGGCTCCACGAACTGGCCCAACCACGCCGGCACCCTCCAACACAGCCGCGGCTCGGCGATGGATGTGGTCAACGCCCCTTTCGCGCTTTGCCCCGACACCCGCCGCCTCTATGCCGCGGTGGATTTCCCGCGCCTCGAGGAACTGCTGGCCGAGCGGCGGCTTCCCGAAAACCTCCGCCCAAATTTCCCGCCCCCGCCTCCCGGGCACTTGCGCTGGCTCGAAGCGGCGGGCGCGGCGCCTTGAGCGGCGGCGACGCCACCCTTTCCCCTATCGCGACGCCGGACGACCGCGCCCTCACGCGGCCTTTACCCGCGCACCACGGGCTCCCAGCATCGCGATCTTCGCCGTCCCCCATGTCCGCCGTCCTTCCCGCGCCCGCCACGCCGCCCGTCCTCCCCGAGGCCGAATGGCTCGCCCGCGCCCGCGCGCACGAGGACCGCGTCCGCGCGTGGACCGATTCCCACCAGGAACGCGCCGCCCGCGCCGAGAAGCATCCGGTTTACGACTTCCTCTTCACCTACTACGGCCACCGCCCTTCCTGGCTCCGCCGCTGGTTCCCCGGCCCCGGCGTCGAGCTCGCCGGCCAAGCCGCCCGCGTTTTTCTCGCCCGCCCCGAGTATCATAAAACCGGATACGGCGTCGTCCTCCGGCCCGCCGCCGTCCTCGAAAAACGCCGCCCCTTCGTGACCTGGTTGCGCGGTTTCCTCGCCGCCACCGCGTCGCGCCCCGCCTTCTTCGGCTGCTTCGGCCTGCACGAGTGGGCGATGGTCTACCGCCAGACTCCCGAGGAAATCCGGCACAACCAATACCCGCTGCGCTTCGGACCGGAACGCATCGCCGCCGTCGTCGAGGCGCAGCCCCTGCGCTGTTCGCACTACGACGCGTTTCGCTTCTTCACCGAGCCCGCCCGCCCGCTCAACCGCACCCCGCTCGCCCGCGAGACCGCGATCGACCACGAGCAGCCCGGCTGCCTCCACGCCAACATGGATCTCTACAAGTGGGCCTTCAAACTCGCCCCGCTCGTCCCCGCCGAGCTCGTCGCCGATTGCTTCGAGCTCGCGCGCGACATCCGCGAGCTCGACATGCGCGCCAGCCCCTACGACCTCGCCGCGCTCGGCTTCCCGCCCGTGAAGATCGAGACCCCCGAGGGCCGCGCCGAATACGAACAGGCCCAGCGCGCCTTCACCGAACGCGCCCGCCCCCTGCGCGCCCGCCTCCTCGCCTTCTGCGACGAGGCCCTCCTCGCCTGATCTGCCCGCCCGCGGTCCGTCTTCCGCGCATCCGCGGCGCCTGTGCTCGCCGCCCACCGCTCGGAACCTGACCGGATTCATTCGCTCCCGCCGGCCGCCAGCCATCCACGCCCCACGTAAAGCCGCGCCACCCGTCCGGCTTTACCGCCCTCGCCCGCGTCGTCGGATCGATCTCTTCGGATTTCTCGTAATCAAAATCCCGATACATCCGCCCCCGCCCCGGCCCTGTCGCAATGCGCGACAATCAGCCCGGTGCCACGCGATCTCTGTTTCTAAGATCTTGCGCCAAAGCGGGCGCCCGCATGGCCTTCCACGCAAATCTTTTGCCGCAAACAGCGCGCCCGCGTCATCGTTCGCCTTCCGGTCTCCAGCAAATCACCACGCGCTCCGCCGCCCGCCGCCATGCCGCACGACGTCACCCTGATCGCCACCATCGCCCTGGCCTTCGTGCTCGCCTTCGTCTTCGGCGTCATCGCCAACGGCTTTCGTCTCCCGCCGCTCGTCGGATATCTCGTCGCCGGCGTCTGCATCGGCCCCTTCACCCCGGGTTTCGTCGCCGACGCCCATCTCGCCGGACAACTCGCCGAGATCGGCGTCATGCTCCTCATGTTCGGCGTCGGCCTGCATTTCTCCATTCCCGACCTCCTCGCCGTCCGCCGCATCGCCATCCCCGGCGCCATCGCGCAGATCGGCCTCGCCACCGCGCTCGGCGCCGGTCTCGCCATGGGTTGGGGCTGGAGCTTCGGCGGCGCGCTCGTCCTCGGCCTCAGCCTCTCCGTCGCCAGCACCGTCGTGCTCCTCAAGGCCCTCGAGGAACGCAACGCCGTCGCCACGCCCAACGGCCGCATCGCCGTCGGCTGGCTCATCGTCGAGGACCTCGCCATGGTCCTCACCCTCGTGCTTCTGCCCGCCCTCGCCGAGGCGCTCGGTGGCCACGCCGCGGCCGGCGACCACGCGCACGGTTCCGACGCGCACGGTCAACCCCTCGTCCTCGCGCTCGGCATCACGCTCGCCAAGGTCTCCGCCTTCGTCGCGCTCGCGCTCTTCTTCGGCCCGCGCGTCATGCCCTGGCTGCTGCGCCAGGTCGCCCGCACCGGCTCGCGCGAGTTGTTCACCCTCGGCACGCTCGCCATCGCGCTCGGCATCGCCTTCGGCGCGACCAAGCTCTTCGGCGTCTCCTTCGCCCTCGGCGCCTTCTTCGCCGGCGTCGTGCTCAGCGAGTCCGAGCTCAGCCACAAGGCCGCCAACAACTCCCTCCCGCTCCAGGACGCGTTCTCCGTCCTCTTCTTCGTCTCGGTCGGCATGCTTTTCGACCCCGCCGTCATCCTCCACGAACCGCTCAAGGTCCTCCTCGTCCTCCTCCTCGTCCTCGTCGGCAAATCCGTCGTCGCGCTCGGCATCGTGCTCATCCTCGGCTACCCGCTCGGCACCGCGCTGACCGTCTCGGCCGCGCTCGCGCAGATCGGCGAGTTCTCCTTCATCCTCGCCGGCCTCGGCGCCGCCCACGGCCTGCTCCCCGCCGAAGGCATCAGCCTCATCCTCGCCGGCGCGCTCCTCTCCATCACCTTCAACCCGCTCGCCTTCGTCGGCGCGGCCTTCATCGAGAAACTCGCCTCCCGCACCGAGCGCTTCCGTCGCTTCGAGGCCGCCCGCGCCGGCAGGTTCGCCCAGCTCCGGGAGGAACTCGACGCCGCCCGCCGCCAGCTCGAGGAAAAGGCCGCCGCGCACCGCACCTTCAGCCCCGAGGAGCTCGTCGAACGATTCCCGCTCTTCAGCAGCCTCAATCCCGAACAGCGCGAGGCCTTCGTGCTGCACTTCCACCCGCGCTCCGCCCAGCCCGGCCAACGGCTCATCCGCGCCGGCGACAAGGCCGACTGCGTCTATTTCATCTCCGCCGGCGAGGTCGAGGTCGACGCCGCCGGACGCAAGTTCCGCCTCGGCCCCGGCAACTTCTTCGGCGAGATGGCGCTCCTCAACGGCGGCGTGCGCTCGGCAGACGTCACCGCGCTCGACTTCAGCAAGTTCCTCACCCTGGACCAGCGCGACTTCCGCGCCTTCCTCCGCAAATATCCCGACATCCACGCGCAGGTCGCCGCCCTCGCCGCCAGCCGCGGAGAGATGAACAGCCGTCCCCCCGCCGCCGATCCCGGCGCGGAAAACGCCTCGTCCCTGCCCGTCCCGCCCGCCGACCCGGCCTGAAGTCATTTCGCATTTAAACGCATCGAAACCCGGCGGCGATGTAGCCCCGACCGCTGGTCGGGTGCCAGGCCGGCGGCCCGGCCTACAGAGATGGCATCCCGGGGTTTTGACAGGACAGGGCGAAATGCGAAATGGCCCGAGCCCGCCCCGTATCCAACCCACCGCTACCGTTTCACCGGCCAGGGCTTCCCCTGCGGATCGATCGCAACGTAGGTGAAAAGCCCGTGCGTCACGAGCTGCCTCCGCCCGTCGACGAAGTGCTCCACCCACGCCTGGATGTCGATTTTCATCGAGGTTCGCCCCACCGAGCGAACCCGCGCGTAGCAGGTCACCGTGTCGCCGACGTTCACGGGCGCGACGAAGCTCATCGCCTCCACCGCCACCGTCACCACGCGCGAGCGGGCGACGTTGCGCGCGAGCACCGCGCCGCCGAGGTCCATCTGGCTCATGAGCCAGCCGCCGAAGACGTCGCCGTTGGCGTTGGTGTCCGCCGGTTGCGCGATGGTGCGGATGACGATCTCACCCTGCGGCTGCGCCGGCTCCGCGGCGGCGTGCGGTTCGGTTTCGGAATTCATGAAATCCTCAAGCTGCGCCACTTCCTCAGCTCCGCAAGCGACCCAGCCTCACACGCGAGAGCCTCCCGAGGCTTGAATTTCGCCCGCGCCGCCTGCACGCCCTTCTCGTGGACAAGCTTCGTCCAACGCAAAAAGACATCGCGCGCGTCGCCAAGGTCACGCAGGCGACGGTATCGTTGGCGCTCGGCGACCACCCCCGCCTCGCCCTCGAAACCCGGCGGCGTATCCAAGCCATCGCCCGCAAGCTCGGCTACGTGCCGGATCCCTATCTTTCCGGCCTCGCGGCGCACAAAAAGAAGCGTCGGCCGCCGCAGTTTCAGGCCACCCTCGCATGGGTCACCAACTGGCCCGCCGGCGGGCGCCGCTGGCGCGACATCACCACCTTCCTGCACTACTTCGAGGGCTCCGTCGAAAGGGCCGGCGAACTCGGCTACCGGATCGAGGAACACGATCTCACCAAACCCGGCATGAGCCCCCGTCGGCTCGAGCAAATTCTCGGCGCCAAAAACATCCCGGGCATCCTCTTCGCCCCGCAACCGCACGCTCATGTGACGCTCGACCTGCGCCTCGAACGTTTTTCGTCGGTCGCCTTCGGCTACTCGTTGGCGTCTCCGCTGCTCCACCGGGTGACCAACCACCACTTCCGCGCCGCGCAGACTTTGTTCCAGCTCCTCCTCGCCCGCGGCTATCGCCGCCCCGGCCTCGTGATCGAAAGCGACAACGAGTTGCGCGTCGGCAGCATCCATTCGTCGGCGTTTCTCCACGCCCAACAAAGCCTGCCACCCAAGGATCGCGTGCCCGCGCTCATCGACGCGGACCTCACCCGCAAACGGTTTTTCGCCTGGTATCGCCAACACCGTCCCGACGTCGTGGTCTCCCTCTGGGACGTCGTGTATCCGTGGCTCAACGACGCGGGTGTCCGCGTCCCCGAGGACGTGGGCGTCGCCCTGCTCTCCGTGCGCTACCTCGACGGCCACTTCGCCGGCATGTGGGAAAACCCACGTCTCGTCGGCGCGCGCGCGGTCGAACTGCTGATCGACCTCGTCCACCGCGGTGAACGCGGCATTCCCGAAATCCCCTCCTGCCTCATGATCGAAAGCACTTGGGTGGAAGGAAAAACGATCCGTCCGGCCTCGGTTTCCGCGGCTTAGTTATATGCATAACTGAAAGCGGGATTTCGTCGCTCCCGGCACGTGGTCAACCTGCGGCGCATTCATGCCCCGTTTACGCCCCGTGTCCTCCCGTCTTTGTCGTCACGCCGCCCGTCCCGGTCGGCGGGGGTTCACGCTGATCGAACTCCTCACCGTGATCGCGATCATCGGGATACTCGCCGCGATCATCATTCCCGTGGTCGGACGCGTCCGCGAGTCGGCCCGCAACGCCGAGTGCGTGAGCAACCTGCGCCAGATATTCCACGCCGCCACGCTCTGGGCGCAGGACAACCGCGGCCGCATGCCCGATTCGCGCTGGTGGCAGGATTCGGGCGACGAAGCCTACACCGCCTCCTGGTCCATCGCGCCCTACCTCAACCTGACCAAGGGCGCGGAAACGGCATCGAAAACCGTCTTCACCTGCGGCGCCGCGCAGGCGCTCGAGCCGTCCAAATGGCGCTACGGCCGAACGTATTCAATGAATCAATACGCCGGGGGCTCCTACAACATGACGCCGCAGAATCTCGTCCGTTCCGAGCCCGCGCAGCTCGGCGTCTTCATGGACGGCGCCCTCACCGCCGGGACCGGCGAATACTACAGCTACACCAACGAGGCGCACATGGCCGCCGGCGCTTCGCCCGGCCAGCAGTTCCCCCATCGCGACAAGATGAACGTCGTCCACGGCGACGGCCACGTGGCCTCCGTCACCCGCGACCACGCGCATCGGCGTCTCTCCGAAAACCGAATCCGCGTGCCGTTCTGGGGAGGCGACCGGCCCAGCCAGATCGCCGACTGAACGTGCGCCCCGCCCGCCCCTCCACCATCTAATCATGAATATCGCTCCCTCCTCCTTCCTCCTCATCGCCCGCATCACGATCGGCCTCGCTCTCGCCGGCATGCCCGCCTTCGCCGCCGCGCAAAGCATCATCGGCTTCGAAGTCTCGGAAACCTACGCCGCGGGCCAGAGCGTCATCGGCCAGCCGTCCTCCGGCTCGCGGACCTGGACCGTCGGCACCGGGACCGGTATCCGAAATGTGGTTACAAGTGTCAACGGACTGACTGCTCCCCGGGGATCCCAGTTCCTGCACGTGAGCCAGACCGAAGCCGGCAACGATTTCACGACGAATTTCAAGTTCACCGACACGCCGTTCACCGGCGACTTCACCGCCTCGGCCCTGCTCGCCTACAGCGGCTCCTTCGACAACGCCTTCATCGTTTTCTCCACCGCCTCCGCCGACTGGCGCGGCGTGCAGGTGGGCTTCCTGCGCGACGGCTCGACCATCCGCTTCGCCTATCGCAACGACTCCACCTGGACGCCGATCGCCGACGCCCCCCTGCCGGCCGAGAACACCTTCTACCGTTTCACGGTGAACGTCCAGGCCTCCCTCTCCACGTCCGTCTATTCCCTCGTCATCTCGGATCTCGCCGGCAACGAACTCGCAAGCATCTCCAACGCGCTGGTGCGCGACAACATCAAGTCCTTCGATCTGGTCTCCCTCAGAACCTTCAAGGCCTCCGTCACCAACGGCAACGGCCTCTACGTCGACGACATCCGTGTCGGCGTCTCCGCCATCCCCGAACCCGCGACCGCCGCCGTGCTCGGCGGAGCCCTCTCCCTCGGACTCGCCACCGTCGCCCGTCGCCGCCGCTGAGTATCCTCGGCACGAATACACACCCGCCTCGCCCTTTTCGACGCGTCGCCGATCCCGGCGTGATCGCCTCCCCATGTCCTCTTTCCCCGCCCTCTTCTCGCCGCGCGCCCCCTTGGCCGCCCTTTTCCTGTCGTTCACCCTCGCCGTGTCCGCCCCGACCGCCCACGCCGCCGAACGACAGGTCGGACCGTCCAACGTCTCCTCGTCCTTCGGATTCTACGGCACCACTCCGGAGAACCCGGCCGGCCGGCTCGTCGCCTACGTCGCCTACAAGCCGGGCATCACGCCCGACAGCACGCGGCAGGAGGGGGAACTCTGGGTTGTCGACACCGATTTCGCCAATCCGCGCAAGGTGGCTGACATCACCGGCTTCAGCCCGCACGACGGCGCGGAGCTGAGCTGGCTCGACGACCACCGCGTCGCCTTCCGCGACTACCAGCGGGAACTTCGCACCTCCGCGCTCCGCGTCGTGGACGTTCGCACCGGCAAGGACACGATTCCTCCGCACATCGGCGCCACCACGCTCGGCCACAATCCGCACGGCTCCCGCATCCTTTTCAACGCGACGGACAAAGACGGGCGCCACGCCGGCCTCGAACCTGGTATTCACGAGTGGGATACGGAAACAGGCGCCGTCCGACCGGTTTTCCTGACCAAGGAGCAGGTCGCTTCCGTGCTTCCCCAGCTGCCGCCGAAGGCGGTCGTCGAAGGCCTTCTGCCGCCTTCGGACTGGCAGTGCCTGCACAGCCAGTATTCCCCCGACGGCAGGAAAGTGCTCTTCCGCCTCGACGTCGCGAAGCCCACCGACGCCTGGCTCGTCGCCGTGTGCGACGTCGACGGCAAGAATCTCGTGCTGATGCAGTCCGAGGCCGAACACATGCTGCACGTCTTGTGGCGCGATTCCGACACCCTGGTCGCCCATGACCGCGAGGGCGCGCACTGGACGAAACCAGGCGTGCTCAAGCTTTGGAAGATCGGCGCCGGTTCGGGCGTGCCCATCGGCATCCCCGGCAACCATCTCGCCGTTTCGCCCGACGGGAAACACTTCGCCTCAGAGACCGGTTACCACAGCAACCCCGTCGTCCTTCGCTATTTCCCCGAGGGCACGCTCGATCTCAAGGACGCCAAGATCATCACCGAACACCGTTTCCCCGAGATCACGTGGAAGAAAAGCTTCCACATAAACCCCTCGTTCTCCCGCGACGGGAAACGGATCTACTATCACAAGCCGCTGAACAACGAGATCAACGGCACCTTTTGCTTCGATCTCTCCACGCCCTGAGCCGGCCGTGTCGGCGGCCGCTTGATCACTCGCTTGTGCCCGCGGCGCGCGTCTGTCGATGTGACGACGCGTGAGCACGACCGCGTTCCCCTCCCCCGCCGCCCCTCTCCACGACGTCCTCTGCGTCGGCCTCGTTTGCGTCGACCTGCTCCTCTCCGTGCCACACCACCCGGCGTCGGATGAAAAACTCCGCGCGAACTCCCGCCTCGTCGCCCCCGGCGGCCCCGCCGCCGTCGCCGCCGCGCAAGTCTCCCGCCTCGGCGGGCGCGCCGCCTTCGCCGGCCTGATCGGCGACACCGCCGCCGATCCCTTCGCCTCGCTGCTCCTCGGCGCCTTCGCCACCGAGGGCATCGACACCTCCGCGCTCGTCTCGGCGACGGGGTTTGAAACATCGCTCGCCGCGATCCTGGTCAAACCCGACGCCTCCCGCGCCGTCGTTTCCCACCGCCCCGCGCCGTCGGATACCACGCCGATTCCCGCACCCAACTTTCCCGCCGCGCGCGTGCTCCTCGCCGACGGACACCGCCCGGAGTGGAACAACGCCCTCCTCGCGCATGCCCGCGCAACCGGCGCGCCTCTCGTCCTCGACGCCGGCTCGTGGAGCGACTCCGTCCGCGCCCTCGCCCCACGGGCCGATCACCTCGTCGCCAGCGAGGCCTGCGCCCGCGCCGCGCTCGGCGGCGCCGATCCCGCGAGCGTTTCCCCGGCCGCGCTGCGCGTCGCCCTCGCCGCACGCCCCGACGCCACGGTGGTCGTCACCCTCGGGCCGCGCGGCCTCGTTTGGTCGCGTTCCGACGCCGCCGGAACCGCGCCCGCATTCCGTATCGAAGCCACGGATACCACAGGCGCGGGCGACGCGTTTCACGGGGCCTACGCCCTCGGGCTCGCCCGCGGCCTGCCGTTTCCCGAGATCCTCCGCCTCGCCTCGGTCGCCGGCGCCCTGACCTGCACCCGTCCGGGTGCCTGGCCCGCGCTGCCGACCGAGGACGAGGTCGACGCTTTCCTCTCCTTGCCGTCTTAAGCACATCGGCTTCATCTTCCCTTCCGTTTTCCCCCGTCTCCCCCATGAGCACTTTTTCCGACGAACCCGTCCTCGTGAAACCAGACGCCCGCCGCGATTGGAAACGCTGGGCCGCCGCCGGCGTCGCGCTTCTCATCACCGGCCTCGTCGTCTACGTGCCCATCGACAAGAAGGTCATGGAGGAGCGCGCCCACGACGCCCGCCGCGGTGAACGCGCAGGCGTTTTGGTCGACCTTTCCGTGGAGGGCACGCCGCACACGCTCGAATTGACCTGGAACCGCGCCAACTTCGCGCCCGTCCTCAACCCCGAACCCGCCGCCGGCACCACGCTCCGGATCAAGGGCCGTTTCGGAGAGGAAGTCCTTTCTTGGAACGCCGAACTCGGCGCCTTCGGCCCCGGCTCGATCGCGATCGACCCCTACTCGCACTACAAGCTCTCGCTCCGCCTCGAGCGCGAAGGTCGCGTCCTCTGGCGCGACACCGTCTGGGCCTACGGCTACCACGACACGCACGGACACGCGCACTGAGCAAACACCGCGCCCCGCCCCGTCATCCCGCGCCCGGTCCACGCCGGGCGCGGTCGTTTTATTTCCCGGACTCGTCCGCCGCCGCCTCGCCCTCGGCCGGCGGATTCGCCGCCGCCGCACGCGCCGCGATGCGTTTCTCCGCCTCGAGGATGATCGCCTCGCAACCGAGGAACTTGTGGTCGTCGAGCGTCAGGCGTTTCCGTTTTCCATCCACCTCGTAGATCGCGTAGGCGATGCCCTTGTTCGCCCACTTGCGGCGATCCATCTCCACGATCGAGTCGAGATGCACGCGCTCGCCCGAGGCGCCGATCACGATGTCGCCCTCGGCGCGCACGCTGAGCTTGTGGTTCCACGCCACCCACGCCGCGAAAAGCGCGCCGGCCGCCGCGAGGATCCAGCCCGCCCAGCGCTGGAAGGCGAGGTCGCCCGGCGTGCGCTCCTTCGGCACCTTCGTCGGCAGGTCGTTTTCCTCCGCGTAACGCTCCCACGCGCGCTTCAGCACGGGGTCCTTCAGGTCCTTCGCCCTGCCCTCCGCGATCATCTCCTCGGCCATCGGCTTGTAGATCTCGTAGCGTTTCGTCTCCGCCGGCCAGTTGATGTAGCCGTCGTAGAGAAACCAGAGGCCCGAGCCGAAGATCATCAGAAACATGAAGATCATGCGGCGGCGCCATTCCTTCGAGATGCGTGCGTGGACTTGCATCGGCCCAGCCAACACAGCCCGCCCGCCAAAAACAATCCTCCACCGGTCGTGCCTCACAATCCCTTTACCCGTCCTCACCTCGCCGACCCGCACCGGTCGCCCGCGCCTTTTCGCTTGCCGCACCCGGCTTGGGTCAAAGGGTGACGCGCATTTCGAATTCAGCCCGCGAGCCCCGGTTTTCGCCCTCCGGTTTCTCGCGCCCATCTCCTCGCTCCCTGCTCTTCCATGGCCAACGCCTACACCGAAGCCTCGATCAAGACTCTTTCCCCGCTCGAACACATCCGCCTCCGCCCCGGCATGTATATCGGACGCCTCGGCAACGGCGCCCACCCCGAGGACGGCATCTACGTCCTGCTCAAGGAAACCATCGATAACTGCATCGACGAGTTCACCATGGGCTTCGGCAAGAAGATCGAGGTCGAGCTCAACGACCGCACCCTCCGCGTGCGCGACTACGGACGCGGCATCCCGCTGGGCAAACTCGTCGACTGCGTCTCCATCATCAACACCGGCGCCAAATACGACTCCGAGACCTTCCAGAAGGCCGTCGGCCTCAACGGCGTCGGCCAGAAAGCCGTCAACGCCCTCTCGTCCTACTACCGCGCCCAAGCCATCCGCGACGGCCAGACCAAGATCGTCGAGTTCACCGCCGGCAAGCTCACCAAGGAGACGAAGGTCATCGCCGCCCCCGCCGGCGAAAAGAACGGCACCCTCATCGAGTTCACACCCGACACCGCCCTCTTCGGCCAGGACTTCAAGTTCCGCTTGGATTTCATCGAGGAGATGCTCTGGAACTACGCCTACCTGAACCGCGGGCTCACCCTCGTGTTCAACGGCAAGGCCTACAAATCCGAGCACGGCCTGCGCGACCTCCTCTCGAAGAAACTCACCGGCGAACCCCTCTACCCGCTCATCCACCTCGAGGGCGAGGACATCGAGGTCGCGATCACCCACGCCGGCCACTACGGCGAGGAATACTACTCCTTCGTCAACGGCCAGCACACCACCATGGGCGGCACCCACCTCGCCGCCTTCCGCGAGGCCTACGTCCAGACCATCCGCAACTTCTTCAAGAAGGAATACGACGCCGCCGACATCCGCCAGTCGATCGTCGCCGCCGTCTCCATCCGCGTCCAGGAGCCCGTCTTCGAGTCGCAGACCAAGACCAAGCTCGGCTCCGCCGACATCGGCCCGAAGGGCCCGAGCGTGCGCAACTTCGTATCCACTTTCCTGGGACAACAGCTCGACAACTACCTCCATCGCAACCCCGAGACCGCCGCCGAGCTGAAGCGCAAGATCGAGGAGAGCGAACGCGAGCGCAAGGAGCTCGCCGGCATCCGCAACCTCGCCCGCGAGCGCGCGAAGAAGGCCTCCCTTCACAACAAGAAACTCCGCGACTGCCGCGCCCACCTCGGCACCAAGGACAAACGCGCCGAGGAAAGCTCCCTCTTCATCGTCGAGGGCGACTCCGCCGCCGGCTCCCTCACCGCCTGCCGCGACGTCCACACCCAGGCCGTCTTCGCCCTCAAGGGAAAGCCCCTCAACACCTACGGCCTCACCAAGAAGGTCATCTACGAGAACGAGGAATTCCACCTCCTCCAAAGCGCCCTCAACATCGAGGACGGCATGGACGGCCTTCGCTACAACAAGGTCATCATCGCCACCGACGCCGACGTCGACGGCATGCACATCCGCCTGCTGCTCATCTCGTTCTTCCTGCAGTTCTTCCCCGAGCTCATCACGCAGGGGCACCTCTTCGTGCTCGAGACGCCGCTCTTCCGCGTCCGCAACAAGAAAGCGACGATCTACTGCTACTCCGAGGCCGAGAAACAGGCCGCCCTCCACAAGCTCGGCCAAAACGCCGAGATCACGCGATTCAAAGGCTTGGGCGAAGTGAGCCCGAGCGAGTTCAAGGACTTCATCGGCGAGAACATGCGCGCCGAGAAGGTCACCCTCGAACACCTCCACAACAGCGCCGAACTCCTCGCGTTCTACATGGGCAAGAACACCCCGAAGCGGCAGGACTTCATCATCGAAAACCTGCGCGTGGAGAAGGATCTGGTCGAAGCCTGAGGACGCCTCGCCGCACGCCGTCGCGGCGGCGTCGGCGACGATCTCTCAGCCCGAACCGTCGAGCGCTTGCCCGCGACCACGGGCTTGGGCCGCGGGCCCGAAGTTTCCCAGCCCGCCACGTCGAAGCGACGAAGGCGCGCCCGCCGATCTCAGCGGCCGGCCACCGCTCCGGCGGCCGCGACCGGCTTGAACGCCACCGCGAACCAGACCGCGAGCAGGATCAGGGAAAAGCTGACCGCATAGTTCCACGTCAGCCGCTCCTTCAGCACCAGCCACGCGAAGCCGATGAAGACCGCGAGCGTGATCGCCTCCTGGAGAACCTTGAGCTGATAACCGCTAAACCCTTGGGCGTAGCCGATGCGGTTGGCCGGCACCATCAGGCAGTATTCGAAGAAGGCGATCGACCAGGACACCAGGATCACGGTCGCCAGCCCCCGGCCCTCGAGGAACTTCCACTTTAAATGACCATACCAGGCGCAGGTCATGAACACGTTCGACGCGAAGAGAAGTAGGATGGTTTTCACACAGGCCCCGCGCGACGGCGGGAAATGAGACGCCGCACGCAAGCAGGCGCGCGCGCCGGCGCAAGCCAGTCCTGACGTTGCCAAAGGGAGCCCGACGCGAACTGTGCTTTGACCCCGGATCGTCTCGCTCACGCGCATCGCACCCGCTCCCAAACGCCCCTTCCCCCCGTGGACATCCCCTCGCACACTTCCGCCGATCCCCTTGGCCATCAACTGCTCGCCGCACGCCTCGACAGCATCCCGGCCACTCTGGCCGGCATGCTGGAAAGCGGCCCGGCGCCGCTTTCCCCGCGCACGCTCGCCACGCGGCGCTTTCTCGTCACCGGCACCGGCAGCTCCGAGGCGCACGCGCGCTACCTCGTGATGTTGCTCAACATGTTCACCGATCGCGCCGCGGCCTACCTGCCGCTGTCGGGCTTCGTGGAACCCGCCCCGGGCGCCTTCGCCGGCAAGACGCTCGTGGTCTTCTCCCAAGGCGTTTCGCCCAACGCCCAGATAGCGCTCCGGCGCAGCCGGGAATTCGCCCACACGATCCTTTTCAGCGCGAGCACGCCCGAGACCGCGCGCGCGGCCGGCAAACCCGAGCGCGCCGCCCTGCTGCAGGGGTTGCTCGACGCCGGCAACGAGCTGGTCGAGTTCCCGCTCGCCGAGGAATACACCACGCTCATTCGCTTCGTCGGCCCGCTCGCCGGTTATCTGGCCGCGCTGCAGTTCGTCGCGCAGTTCCCCGGATGCCGGGCGCCGCTTCCGACGCGGGAGCAGCTCTCCGGGCTCCTGGCCGCCAAGGCGCCACGCGATCTGCTCGACGCGATGCTCCGGCTGCCCAGCGCCTGGTCCGGCGGCTTCAACCTCGTCACCGCCGCGCCCATCTCCGACTTCAGCCAGAACCTCGCGTGCAAGTTCATGGAGGGAGTCTTCTGGCCCTGCCCCCCGATCAGCGACTTTCTCCAGTTCGCGCACGGTCCATTCCAGCAAATGAACGCCGCGCCGAAACCGGTGATCTTTCTCCAGGGCGGCAGCGCGGCCGAGGCCGAGATGGTGGACCGCAGCCTGCGCATGCTGCAGGAGGTCGGGCTGGTCGCCTTCGTGGTCAAGATCGACGCGCCGCCGCTGTATTCAATCTTTGGTTACGAATCGGCGCTCAACGACCTCGTCTTCCAGGTCATGCGCCACCTGCGCGTCAACCAGGTCGACTGGCCCGGCAAGGGCCGCGACGACCTGCTCTACGGCTTCTGCCCGGATCTGTAAGCCGTGAACCCCGGGACGACCGGCGCGCGGGCAGCCGAAACCCGGGTTCGTTGACCACGGATTTCACGGACCGGCACGGAGGCGGCAGGGGATTCGGCCTCCGCCGCGGAGTGGCGAAGGGCGGAGAGGCAACGCGGCGGGCCCAGCGGTCCCGCCCTGCCTTTGGGCCGGTTACGGCCGGCCACAGTTTTATTTAAAATGCCATAACTGCGTCCGAAGGCATCCGCGCCCGCCCGCGGTTTCGCGGCCGAAAACAAAAAACCGAAGCCCGCGACGGGGCTCCGGTTCGCAAATCTCGGGTCCGAATATCGGATGCCGTCCGGGCCGCGGCTTACTCCGCGTCCTCGGCCGCGCCGGTGACGACGGTGCCGCCGGCGACGGTGACCTTTTCGTTGATCGCGGCCTGGATCTTCGCCGCGAGCTCGGGCTTTTCGCGCAAGGTCTGCTTGGCGGCGTCGCGGCCCTGGCCGACGAGTTCGCCCTGGTAGGAGATCCACGCGCCCTTCTTTTCGAGGATCTTGTGCTCGAGACCGAGGTCGAGGAGCGAGCCGGTGCGGCTGATGCCCTCGTCATACATGATGTCGAACTCGCACTCGGTGAAGGGCGGCGCGATCTTGTTTTTGACCACCTTGATTTTGGTGCGGTTGCCGATGACCTTGCCGTCCGGCGCCTTGAGCTGGTCCTTGCGGCGGATGTCGATGCGAATCGAGGCGAAGAACTTCAACGCGCGGCCGCCGGGCGTGGTCTCGGGATTGCCGAACATGACGCCGATCTTTTCGCGGATCTGGTTCGTGAATATGCAGATGCACTTGGTCTTGCTCACCACGGCGGTGAGGCGGCGCATGGCCTGCGACATGAGGCGCGCCTGCGAGCCGACGGTCGCGTCGCCCATCTGGCCGTCGAGCTCCTGCCGCGAGACAAGGGCGGCGACGGAGTCGATGACGATGACGTCGATCGCGTTGGAACGGATGAGGGCCTCGGCGATGTTGAGCGCGTCCTCGCCCGAGTCGGGCTGCGAGACGAGCAGGTCGTCGAGCTTCACGCCCACCACGCGGGCGTATTTCGGATCGAGCGCGTGTTCGACGTCGATGAAGGCGGCGAGACCGCCGCGGCGCTGCGCCTCAGCGATGACGGAAAGACAGAAGGTGGTTTTGCCCGAGGACTCGGGGCCGTAGATCTCGATGATGCGGCCGCGGGGCAGACCGCCGCCGCCGAGACAGAGGTCGATGGCGAGCGAGCCGGTGGAGACGGTCTCGACCGCCATCTTGTGATTGTCGCCGAGGCGCATGATCGAGCCTTCGCCGAACTGCTTGGTGATGGAGCTGACGGCCAGCTCCAGGTTCTTGCGGTCGGGATTGACGACGGCGGGAGCGGCGGAGGCGGCTTTGGCGGGAGCTGCTTTGGACATGTTGGGACTGGTGTAGGGTGGATTAAGGGAGCCGGGCGGTCGCCCGGCTGCAACGTGACGCCACACGAAGCGAGTGTCCGGGCGCTGGCAAGCCACATGTGTTCAATTATGTGTTCAGCGGTATGTTCATCCCCGGCGCCCCTCGTCCGGCGGCTCGCCTTCCGCCCCGGCTCCGCCTTCGCTCGCCGCCGTCATGGTCGCCGTTCCGCCGATTTCTTCCACCGAATTCCGTCCCGTCACGCCAAAGGCGCGCGGCGGCTGGGCCTTGGCGATGGCGACGGTCGTCGCGCTCTCCAACTGGCTCGTGCAATACCCCATCACGCCGTGGCTCACCTGGGGAGCGTTTTCCTACCCCGTGGCCTTCCTTGTCACCGACGTGTGCAACCGCTGCCACGGTCCGCGGCAGGCGCGCATCATCGCGGCCTGGGGTTTCGTCGTGGGGTTCGCCCTCTCGCTCTGGTTGTCCAACCTCCGGATCGCCTTCGCCTCGGGCACGGCCTTTCTCGTTTCGCAACTGCTCGACGTCGCGGTGTTCAACCGCCTGCGCCGCGCCTCCTGGTGGAAGGCCCCTTTTCTGGGGTCGATCGCGGCCTCGGTGATCGACACCGCGATTTTCTTTTCCCTCGCCTTCCACGGCACCGACATGCCTTGGCCGTCGCTCGCGATCGGCGACCTCGCGATCAAGTTCCTCATGGCCGTGTGCCTGCTCGCGCCCTACCGCGCGCTCGTGCGGCACCTGCTCGGCCCGCTCGGACTCGCCGGCCCCGCCCGGGGCTTTTGATTGCCCAGCGACGGCGGCGCGCATTTGTTGGACCGTTTATGCTGACGCTTTCCGACGTCTCCAAGTCCTACGGCACCCGCGAGCTGTTCTCCGGGGTCGACCTGTTCGTCGCGCGCACCGACCGCCTCGGCCTCATCGGTCCGAACGGCGCGGGCAAGTCCACCCTCTTCAGCCTCATCCTCGGCGAGGAACGTCCCGACACCGGCATCATCGAATGGGAACGCGGCGCCGACTTCGGCTACCTGCCCCAGGAATCCGCGCCCGTCGGCGAGGAAACCATCCTCCAGATCGCCACCTCCAACCAGCCGCTCGAACCCACCGAGGACAACTGGGACATCGACTACTCGCTCGAACCGCGCGCCCGCACCATCCTCGCCGGCCTCGGCTTCAAGGAAGGCGACGTCGAGAAACCCGCCAAAAGCTTCTCCGGCGGCTGGATCATGCGCGCCCACCTCGCCCGCCTCCTCGTCGCCGAACCCGCGCTCCTCCTTCTCGACGAACCGACCAACCACCTCGATCTCGAGGCCCTGCTCTGGTTCCAGGACTACCTCACGCGCTACCCCGGCGGCCTCCTCGTCATCTCCCACGACCGCGCCTTTCTCAACGCCCTCTGCACCGGCATGCTCGAGCTGCGCGGCGGCACGCTCCACTATTATCACGGCAACTACGACGACTTCCTGCGCGAACGCGTCGCCCGCAAGGAGCAGCAGGCCGCCGCCTTCAAGAACCAGCAGCGCGAGATCGCCCACCTGCAAAAATTCGTGGACCGCTTCGGCGCCAAGGCCTCCATGGCCTCCCGCGCCAAATCGAAGGAAAAACAGATCGAGCGCCTCAAGGAGGAGGCCATCCCCGAGCCCGAGGAGGAGCTGAAGCGCGTCAACTTCCGCTTCCCCCAACCCGCCCGCTCCGGACTGAAGGTCGTCGAGCTGAAAAACGTCCGCCAGGCCTACGGCGACAAGGTCGTCTACACCGACCTCAACTTCACCGCCGAACGCGGCCAGCGCATCGTGCTCGTCGGCCCCAACGGCGCCGGCAAATCCACCCTCCTCAAGATCCTCGCCGGCATCGTGCCGATCCAGGGCGGCACCCGCGAACTCGGAGTCAACGTCACCGCCGGCTACTTCGCCCAGCAACGCACCGACACCCTCCGCGAGAACGCCACCGTCCTCGAGATGATGATGGAGCTGCGCACGGCCGAAAACGACCTCACCGAACAGCAGGCCCGCGCCATCCTCGGCAGCTTCCTCTTCCGCAAGGACGACGTGTTCAAGAAGGTCGGCGTGCTCTCCGGCGGCGAAAAATCCCGCCTCAACCTCGCCCGCCTTCTCGTCAATCCGCCGAACCTCCTCCTCATGGACGAGCCGACCACGCATCTCGACATTCCCTCGATCGACGCGATGGTCAACGCCCTCAAAGGCTTCACCGGCACGCTCATCTTCATCTCCCACGACGTGCACTTCATCCGCTCGCTCGCCGAGACCGTGCTCCACGTCCACGGAGGCCGCCTCACCCCCTACGCCGGCAACTACGATTACTACCTGGAGAAATCCAAGGCCACCAACGCCCGCGCCGCGTTGACCGCCGGCTTCACCGACGGACGACCCGACACGCACAAAGGCGCCGGCAAAAAATCCGCCGCCGCCTCGTCCGCACCTGCCCCCGGCGGCGCCAAGCTCACCGCCAACCAGCTTCGCAAGATGCGCGAAGAAGTCGGCCAGCTCGAAAAGAAGGTCGCCGACCTCGAGGCCCGGCAGGGCGAGATCACCGCCGCGCTCGAGGACCCCGCCACCTACGCCGACAAAGGCCGTTTCCACCGCCTCAACCTCGAGCTCAGCACGATCACCGAGCAGATCAGCGAGGCCACCGCCAAATGGGAGGCCGCCATCGAGGCGCTCGACGTGGCCGAACGTCACGCGGGCTGAGCCCCGCCGCCGACCGGGCGGTTTCGCCGCGCCGACCGCCGGCCATCCACCTCACACCGGCGCCAGGTGCACGCAGGCGCCGCAGCTTTCCAGCAGACGTTTCACGCGACGCGCCTCGGTATAGTCGGCCGCGGGCAACACCACCGCCGGCGCCACGCGATACCAGGTTTCCGCGCGCTTTCCCGCATCGGGCCAGCTCGCGCGAATCGCCGCGATCACGTGCTCCTTCGTGAACCCCGGCGCGATCTGCGCCGTCAACACCACCTTGAACTTCGGCGTCGGTCCCGCCGCCAGGGCCTTCTCCTGCTCCCAGACCACGCGAAACCCGACCTTGTCGCCCGCCCAGCTGGAAATGGCCGAACGCGCCACCAGCCGCGCCAGCGCCTCCTTGCGCACCCGCGAATCCGCCCAGCTCACGCCCGCCGCCACCGCGAAGCTCGCGGGATCGTGCGGATCGCCGCCGATCGCCAGCGGATCGTCCGCCGCCAAACGCATCCATTGACGCGGGGAATCGTCGACCCACACCGCCACGTTGCCGACCATGTCGAGGAAGCCCCACGGGTTGGGCCAGGCGAGCGACGCCCCGCGCGGCCCTTTGCAAGCGAAGGCCAGCCGCTGCGTGCCCAGCAGCGCCTCCGCCCACGAAAATTGCCCCGCGGCCACGTCCAGCCAGTTCTCGTCGCCCGCCATGCAGACATGCCGCCACTCCTCGAACGAGGGCAGCCGGAAAATGCCGGTTCCGCGGGCGGCGAGCCGCTCGCAAAACCGCAGCGCCTGCTCCGGGGTCACGCCCGTCGCCGGCAGGTCGTCCGCCCCTTTCCCCGCCGCGTCCCGTCCCAGCGCCTCGCGGAGCTGCCGCCTGGTCACCGGAAACAAGCTCATCGCGTAGGGGCGGCCGGGCACGGCCATGAAGCGCAGGCCGAACGGCCCCTCCTGCTCCTTGAGACGGCGCAGGGCCGCGACCGTGCCGGGAAACGAAGTGCCGCCAAGCACGCGAAGCGTCCCCTCGTCGGGCACGCGCCCCACCAGCCAGGCCGAGACCTCCGGATCGGTTTCCTGCTCGATCAAACGCCGCAAGGTCGCGCCGCTCCGGATCTCGGCGGCCGCCTGCATCGGCACCACGCCCATCCGCCGGCCGGCGAGCCAGCGGATCTCCGGCGCCGGCGCCTCGTCCTCCAGCCGGCTCAACACATCCTCGTCGGTGATCAACCGCAGCGCCTCCGCGCGAATCTCCTCGATCGGCGAACGCATCGCCACGATGCCGCGCGACTTGTCGTCGGTGAGACGGGCCAGCGCCGCCGCCGCCACCTGCGGAGGCACGTCCGCCGCGGCGATGTCCCGCACCGCCGCGGGCGACTCGATCCGGGCCAGGGCCGCCAGACGCGTCTCCAGACAACGGACCCTGCGCACGACCTGGACGAGCGCGTCGGTCTCGTGGATCCGCTCCACGACGCGGCCAAGCTCGGCGGACGACCCGAGGCTCTCGGCCAGTTGCACCAGAGCCTCCGGGGTGTTCACGCGTTCGGCCAAGATGCGACGCAGCTCCGGGTCGGACTCGCCGCGATGAAGGCTCACGCAGATCCGCTCCGACCCGATCCGGCGGATCGCCCGCGCCCGCACGTTCGCGTCCGGATCGCGACGGGCCACCTCTGCCCAAAATTCCTCGTCCGCCGCATCGCCCAGCGCGTCGAGCACCGCGGCCTTGAACGTCTCCGGCGCGTCCGGCCGATACAGCGCGCAGAGGCGCTTGTCCGCCTGCACCCCGACGAGCGCCTGCGCGCGCAACGCCATCGGCAGGGAGCTGTCCTGGGCCAGCGCAAGCCGGCGCTCGTGCCCCACGATCCGCGCCAAGGCCATCGCCCGGGTGTCGAGATGCCGGCCGGTCAACACGACCTCGAGAAGCGCCTCCTGGTCGTCGAGACCGCGCACCGCCGCCTGCCTGACCTCCTCGACGGGATCTTCCAGCGCGAGCCGGCGGCGTTGCCCGGAGTCGACTCGCACCCCGGCCCGCGGGGCCGGCGATTCCTCATGGGAGCTTCGTTTCGAGAAAAAGGAGAGCATGGCGCACCGGGCCGGGTTGCTCAAAAACGGGGACGAAGACCGGCTTCGCGAAAAACCGCGCCACCACGTCTGCACGTGCAATCGGACATGGAGGAACAGGCCTGCAAACCGGGGGCAAATCCGAGGCTCATACCCCGAAGCTAAGAGTGCCCGCGCCGACACGGTCAACGGGTCATTCGTTCACGTTTTTCATACAAAATCAGAGGAAGCCGTTCGCACCAAACAGCCTCCGAAAATCCCCCCAATCCATGACACGACGACGCGCCCATCCGCGGCGCGTCCCGCACTCGAACACCCGCCGCCGCGCTTAGCCATAATGCCCGCCCAGCCCTCGGGCTCGCTTCGCCTTTTCGTTCACACCACTTGAGCCCAGACGGAGTCCGCCTCGTTCAAGCGGACGTCGCACGCGTTGTCGTCCTGCAAGCGACGCTCCCATGGCCGAAGCCTGCGCGCTTTCATGACGATTAACCACGCCGCCTTGATCCCGCCCGCCCGCGTCAGGGGACGGGCACGGGCTCCGGCCCGGCCGCTTCGACCGGCCGACGCAGTCCCCGCGCGAGCAACAAGGCTTCCACCACCAGCCAGCCGGCGAGCACGATCAACAAGGCCGCCACGCCCGCCTCGACATGGTGCACGAAAGCCGGCGGCGTCACGCCTTCGAGCCGGTCCACGTGCGCGCGGATCATCAACGAAAGACTCCAGATCGACACGGTGAGCATCAACACCGCCGGCCCGAGCGTGAGCCACGCCCCGCGTCCGCGCCGATAGAGCCACACCGTCAGCGCGAGCAAGGTCAGCGCCGCGAGCAGCTGGTTCGATGTGCCGAACAAATTCCAGAACACGCGCCACAGCGGCAGCGCCTTCCCTTCCAGTTCCGCCGGCGGCAGCAGCGCCAGGGCCAGCGGCCCGAGCAACGTGAGTCCCGTCGCAAGCAGCGCGTCGAAGGTGCCCTTCCAGCCGAGCAGCTCCATCAGCACGTAGCGCGCGAGCCGCGTGCACGCGTCGAGCGTGTCGAAGATGAAGGTCGCGAAGCAGAGCAGCGCGAAACCGTGCGCCACCTTGATCGGCACCAGCCCGAAGCTCGCGTGATGCAGCAAAACCGCCACGCCATCCGCAAACAACGCGTCGGGGCGGCCCGAAGGCTTCGCCAGAATCATCACCGCCGCGAGGCTGATGCAGGCGAAGAAGGCCTCCAGCAACATCGAGCCGTAGGCGACGGGCTTCGCGTCCGCGAGACGATCGAGCTGCTTCGAGGTCGTGCCGCTCGCCACGATCGCGTGAAAGCCCGAGCACGCGCCGCAGGCGATCGTGATGAACAAAACCGGAAACATCGGCGGCAGCGCGCCGTGATTCGAAAACAGCGCCGCGTCCGTCCAGGCCGGCGCCTGCAAGTCGAGTTTGCCCGTGAGCCCGCCCACCAGCACGCCGAGCACGCCCGCCACCGTGACGACGTAGAGGAAGTAGCCGCCGAGCGCGCCGCGCGGTTGCATGAGCAGCCACATCGGGGTCAACGCCGCGAGCAGGCAGTAGCCGAGCAGAATCACATTCCACGCCGAGGCCACGCTCCAGCCCGTCGGCAGAACCGCCGCGAGATCGAAGGGCATCCATTGCCCCGCCAGGATCGCGAGCAACACGAGCGGGAGGAAGACGAGCTGCGCCTTGCCCTCGCTGAGCTTGGTCGCGCGCATCGTCCAGCCCATCAGCAGGGCGAGCCCGAGGTAGAGGAACGACGAGGTCGCCACCGCCGGCCCGGGAGCCTCGGCCTCCGCCGTCGCGCCGGTCGCGGAAAAGGCCCCCGCGGTCACGTCCGCGAAAGCGACGATCACGTAGACGAGCGACACCCACACGAAGGCGAGGAAGAGCAGATGGCAGCGGCGGTTCATGTGCTGCCGCACCACCTCCGCGATGGATTTTCCCGCATGCCGCACCGAGGCGATCAGCGTGAAGAAATCGTGCACCCCGCCGATGAAGATCGCGCCGAGGATGATCCACAGCCAGGCGGGCAGCCACCCGAACCAGGTCGCGGCGAGGATCGGCCCCACCACCGGCCCGGCGGCCGCGATCGCGGAGAAGTGTTGTGGCAACAACCACGACCAGCGCGCCGGCTCGTAGTCGATCCCGTCGCGCTTCGCGTGCGCGGGCGTGGGCTCGGTCTCGTCGGCCGGGAGGCCGGCGACGCGCACGAGAAAGCGACCCATGAACCGATAAGCGACGGCGAGGATGAGCGCGGAAACCGCGAAGAAGAGGACCAGTTTCAAGGAAGGGCGGGGCTGCGCGCGCACTTCCGTATTCGGCCGCGGAGAATCAAGCAAATAACCGACCGGAAGCTCGGTGAGACGGGGAAAGCTCCCGACCAGAATTAAGAATTAACCCCTAAGCAGAATTACCATTGACCAATTTTTTAAACAATATCGCAATTTGCTTTCTTCCAGCGCTCTTATGAAAATCCACCCAACCGCGTCCGCTCGTCTCACGAGCTTTTCCCGCGCCGCCCTCGTGGCGTTGTCGATGTTTGCCTCCACCGGAATCGGCCAAGCCGCGGAAGCCGCCGCCAATCAGTTGCTCGACGCCGAACAAGTGCTAGATCAGCTCACGGGAGCCGAAGCCGCGCCCGAGCTTCAACTGACGGTCTTCAAGAAGCTGCTCGAAGAGAAAAAATTAACAGGAATCACGCCGAACACGCTCAAGCGCGTCGTCGCCCTCGCGCCCGCCGGACAAAGCGATCCCTCGCTCATCATCGCCCTCCTCCACGAAACGCAGGCCCCGGCTCAAACCGTCACGGCGACCAACTCCGCAACGACGGAAACGACGCCGGCGCCGCCCTCGACACGGACGCAAACACCAAAACCGGATACTGCCGCGAACTCCGCGTCAACCACCACCCCCAACTCGGATCCTGACACGGAGGAGCGGAATCCTCCCTCGGGAGAAGTCGCACCACTTCCCCACTACTCCGCGTTTGTGCATGGAGGCGTGCGTTTGCTCAGCCCCTACAAATTTAACGAAACCACCCGGACGCTGGAATCGGGAGACAGCAAAGCGACCGGGTTTGTGGAGTTTGTTTTCAGCAATCGCACCGTGTGGAGCCCGGATCGGCTGGAAGCCCTCAGGCCCCGCAAAAAGTCCACTAAAGCCGCTCACCCGGCGGAAACCGACCAAACGGTCGAACCCACCCAACACGAAAGCGACCGATTCTCACGCGGGATATTGTTCCCCATCCCGGACATCGAAACCCGGTTCAACATCAACACCGGAGCCGGCGAAGCCGAAGCGAACGCGGTCGTCGGCAGCGGAGACTTCGGGTTGGAGATCAGCCTCGGCCTTCCGTGGTATGTCTCCCAAGGCCCCGGCTATGCGTGGAGCATCGGACCGGAGATCTCCTACGGCGTCATCACCGAGAAGGAAAATTTCAATGCGCGTGAGCGCGGCTTCATCGGACCGTCTTACACCGGAAGCTTCGCGTTGGACAAAGAGCGTCGCCTGCTCTGGCAGACGCGTGGCGGATACACGTTGATCGACAGCCTCCAGTTTGTGGACCGCAACACGCGCGAGATCGAAACCGATTTCGGCGGCCGCCCGAAATACTCCTCCGAAGACGCCTGGGTGATCGAAACCAACGTGATTTACCCGATCAACAAGGACACGTTTCTCACCTTCGGCGCCAGCGTCTACAGCGGTGTCACTCCCAACACGTGGACCGCCTACATCGGCTACTCCCGAAGCATCACCGACGTCTTCGGCGGTCTCTTTGGCAAAGGAGGCCAGAAAACCTCCGAGAGCCAATCCCAGCCCGCTCAACGGGCGACAGGCTCCGACGCCACCGCCTCGGGCAAGACCCAGAGCGAGAGCAGCTGGACCGTGCCCAAGCTGTAATCGCGCTACAGCCGCTCGACGACCAGCGGCTCCGGCGCGGGCGGCGCGTCGTCGATCGCGACCGCGTCCTCCAGCCAGGCACGCGCCTCCTCGAGCTGGTCCTCGCGATTCGCGTGCGCCACGCCGAGCACGTCGCCGGCCTCCACCTTCTCGCCGACCTTCACGAGGCGCGTGAAACCCACCGCGTGATCGACCGCGTCCTCGGCCTTCACGCGGCCCACGCCGAGGCGGAGCGCGCCGAGCGCCACCGCCATCGCGTCGACCTCGGCCACGAAGCCGGCGCGCGCGGCGCGCGCCTCGACGGTGAACTTCGCCCTCGGCAACACGCCGGCGGGATCGTCGCACACGCGCGGATCGCCGCCTTGGGCGGTCACGATCTCGCGGAATTTTTCCAGCGCCGCGCCGCTCGCGATCGAGTGTTCGAGCTTCGCGCGCGCCTCGGCGGCGTCGGTCGCGACTTTCGCGAGCAACAACATCTCCGCGCCGAGCGCGCAGGTGACCTCCATCAAATCCTCCGCGCCGGGCTCGCCGCGCAGGCAGGCGACGCTCTCGGCGACCTCGACGGCGTTGCCGACCGCGCGACCGAGCGGTTGCTCCATGCGCGTGATGAGCGCACGCGTGGGGCGGCCCATGGCGTTGCCGATGTCGCACATCGCCTCGGCGAGGGCGCGCGCCTCGGGAAGCGTCTTCATGAAGGCGCCGCGGCCGACTTTCACGTCGAGCACGAGCGCGTCGATGCCCTCGGCCATTTTCTTCGACATGATCGAGGCGCAGATGAGCGGCAGGCACTCGACCGTCGCGGTGACGTCGCGCAACGCGTAGAGTTTTTTGTCCGCCGGCGCGAGGTCCTTGGTCTGGCCGATGAGCGCGCAGCCGACGCGGCCGACCTGCGCGGCGTATTCGTCGAGCGAGAGGCCGACGCGAAAGCCCGGGATGCTCTCGAGTTTGTCGAGCGTGCCGCCGGTGTGGCCGAGGCCGCGGCCGGAGATCATCGGCACGGGCACGCCGCAGGCCGCGACCATCGCGGCGAGCGGAAGCGAGACCTTGTCGCCGACGCCGCCGGTGGAGTGTTTGTCGACCTTCACGCCCGGCACGCGCGAGAGGTCGGCGACGGCGCCGGAGCGCATCATCGCCTCGGTGAGGGCCACGCGCTCGGCGGCCGACATGCCGCGCAGAAAAATCGCCATGAGCAGCGCCGCGAGCTGGTAGTCGGCCCAGGTGCCCTCGGTCGCGCCGCGCACGAAGGCGGCGATCTCGCCGCGCGTGAGTTCGCGGCCGTCGCGCTTGCGGGCGATGATGTGCTGGGGAAACGCGGACGCGTCGCTCATGCCGCCGAGCCTGCTTCGCGCCCCGCGACCCGCAATCCCAGGGTGGCGACGGAACCATGGAAAAAGGCGCCGGAAACCGGCACACGCACCGCCGTCACACCCTCGGCGGCAAGCGCGTCGAGCAATTCGCCGAGGCGCGGATACTCGCGTCCGTCTCCACCGCACAGCGGATGAAGCCGCACCTCGCCGCCGGGACGCGTCACGCGCACGAGTTCGCGGCAGGACGCGAGGTGGAAGTCGTGGTCGAAAAGCCCCGCGTGCAGGAACAGCAGGTGGCCGCAGAGCACGAGGTCGAAGCTCGCGTCGGCGAAGGGCAGGCGCGGCAGCGCGGCGCCGACGTAGCGCCCGACGACGAAGCCCGTCTCGTAATCGGCGAGAAATCGCTCCGCGGCGGCGCGGCGGGCTGCGATCGCGTTTTCCAGATCGGGAAAACTCGTCGCGCCCGGACGCAGCAGCCCGGGCTTCGCGCGCATTTGTGCGGCGACGCGCGCGTGGTCGGCGCGGGCGAGCACGGCGAGGGTCTCGAGCCGCGCGCCGTAGCACGGATCGACCGCGGTGACGTTCACGCCGAGCGCCGAGGCCTCGGCGGCGAAGGAGGCGGGACCGGCCGCGACATCGAGCACGCGCGCGCCGGCACGCAGCTCGTGCGCGTCGTGCAACGCGAAGAGGCGTCGGTATTCGGCGAGATCGCGCCCGAAAAAATGCGTCTTGGGCAGCGCGAACCCGGAGGAAGCGGAGGATTGGCAAAGAACGGGGGAAATCGTGGAGGTCATGGTGGCGGTCTTTTTCGAGCGGTGGCCGGACGGGCCGGAGGACAGGCGCGCGCCGGCGGACGGCGGACGCGAAAAAGCCCGGATCGTTTTGCGATTCCGGGCCCGGTTGGCGGTGAACGAGATCGGCGCGCGGCCGGTCCACCGGAGGTGAAGCGTATTCGCCTTCACCATCGCCGGGCCGGACACCACCAAGCGCCGCGCATCGTGGACGTGGCGCGGACCGGAAGGTGACGAGGCTGGGCCAAAAGGATCACGCGCCCAAAGGAGTCCATTCGCGGACCGGCCGCAAGCCTCGGCCGTTCGGTGTGACGACGGAGGGCCACAGGAGGCGCGGAAGGCGCAAAACAATGCGCCGATTTCCGCCGCGCCCTCGCGAGTTCCCCTCCGCGCTGCCCCTCAGCGACTTCTGCACGTTCGCGCGCCCCCGCTCGCGCCGCATGCGCGATGTCCGAAAAACAAGCAGGGCCCGCCGATTACCCCTAAACGGCGGGCCCTTTTCTTTTCTTTGTCCGACTGACCGTCGGACATCCATGTTACCCCTAAACCCCTGCCGAAGCAGGGAAGTGTTGTTAAGAACAACACCGATTAAGCAGCCCCCGTGCCAACGGAAAGACATGGGGAAATTTCATGCGACCGGACGATTTCCGCCGGCATCCGGACGGCCGCCCGGGGAAAAGACCGAAACCTCTCGCGACGCCCCGCGCCCGCGTTCGCGCCGGAGGACGTAGTTAAACTTTCACTACATTCAAGCCGAGCTCGGGATCGAGCAGGCCGACGGTGGTCTGCGCGGCGTCGATGCACCACGAGCGATCCTTGCGTCGCGGCTGGCGCCCTCGGGTGTGGCCGACGATCTGCGGCAGGGGCAGGTCGTCGACAAACTCATGGTCCCAATCGAGCCAGAGCGGACCACCCACCGGGGCGCCGCGTCCGCCACGCGCGGGACCGGCGGCGAAAAGCGGCCCCTCCTCGCCCCGCGCCAGCCACGCGGCCCAGGCCCGGTCGGTCTCGCGGAGAAAGGTCTCCGTTTGCACCTCGGGCGAAGCGGAGACTCCCCAGGGCCAGAGACGGCGCGCGACGCCGGCGTGGCTGAGAAGATAGCCGTGGGCCACGGCGGCGATGCCCCAGGTGCGGAGAAAGGAGGCGGGCCAGGCGCCGAGAAGGCAGGCGTAGGTCGAGGCGGCCGGATGGGCGGCGTCGAGCGCGGCCACGAGCGAATCCTCGCCGGCGAGCAGTTGACGCGCCCGGAGGTGCGCGAGGCGCAACGCCTCCACGTCGTGGTTGCCCGCGAGGAAAACGCACCCGTGCGGATGCGTCTCGGCCAGCTCGGGCAGGCGGGTCGCGACGGCGCGGAGCGCGGCCTCGCCCCGCCAGCGCGGATCGACGGCGTCGGCGTGATCCCCGAGGAAACAAAGCGCGGCCCCTTCACGGAGCGCCAGCGCGGCGGCGCGGTCGACGAAGCCGATGTCCTGGTGAACGTCGGGAACAACGACAACCGGGCGGTCGGGACTAAACTCGAAGAGAGGGCTCACGCGCAGACCTTGGCATGAGCGCGGGCGATTGGGGTTCAACCCCAAAGGCGGCGGAAACAAACCCGGACCTTCGCGGGGCGCGCTTCCGGGCGACGCGACGGAAAAAGCCGCGCCGGAGGCGCCGGGCCCGTCCGACGCCCCCCCCCGGCGCGAAACCCGCGGCGCGCGGGGCCGGCTCGGGGCTTGGCCTGCCGCGGATTTGTTTCACGCTGCGCGGCGTTTCCATGGATCCGGCATTCTCCAAGATCTCCCAGGTGAGGCTGAGCGGCGGCTCGGGCGGAGCCGTGAAAACCCTGCGCGGCTTCGACAAGTCGCGTCACAGCGTGCCGGACGCGGTGAACGCGGCGACAAGCGGCTTTCTCGCCAAACTCTGCTCGGCGGAGCTGGCGGAGGAGGCGGAAGCGATGTTCCAACGCGCCCGGACGGCGCTGGGCTACAAACGCACGGGCATCTCGCTCGATCTCTCCCCGGCCCTGGCGACGCTCACGACCAAGGACTTTTGCTGGGAACTCGCCTACGCCCTCGAACCGTCGGAGCCGGCGCGCTACTCGGTGACGCGGATCCTGCATTCCTTGCGCTCGGGGGAACTGGTCCGGCTGGACGCGTTCAACGAGCTGTTCGCGGGGCAGTTCGACGCGGTGGTTTTCGATCTGGCGCGCGGCGTGCGGGTGGAGGCGGTGGTCGACGCGGTCGAGGCGCTGGACGCCGAGGCGGAGGATGCTTTGCACGTGGACTACCCGTCGGATTGCAGCCGTTGCGTCATTCAGGCGCCGGGCGTGTCGGCCCGCGTCGAATGCGACGGGGCGACGCTCGCGATGCGTTTCCCTCGCGCGGGGTCGCCGGCCGAGTGTCTGCGCGAATTCGCGGCGCTGCGGGAAGCCTTTCGCCTGAGCAAGGACGCCACGCTCGCGGGTCTGCTCGGCTGAGACCGGGCCAAGGCGCGGATGCCGCTCGAGTTGACATTGAAGGTCGCGCGCGCCGCGGCTTCGCTGCCCGGGTGATCAATCTCCTTCACGCCACCCCGCCCCCCGAGGAACTGCGTCGCATTCTGCGCGACCACCCGCCCCGTCCCCTGCTTCCTCCGCTCGGGGACGCCGCCTGGACGAAGGCCTGGCGCAAGCCCCTGCTCGCCCCCTTCGTGCGCGAGATCCTCCGGATCGCCGACGCCGAGGCGGCGACCCCGTCCCCCACGCTCAGCGACGAACTCTACGCCGACTACGCGAAGACCGGCGCGCGCCTGCCGTTCGAAAATCTCTACTTCGCCCGCCGGCGCATGCTCGCGCGCGCGGCGGTGGCCTTGCTCATCGAAGGCGGGGAGCGGCGCGCGCAGGCCTTCGTCGGAAGGCTGCGCGACATCTTCGAGGAGGCGTCGTGGGCGATGCCGGCGCACGTCCCGGGACCGACCGGCAAGGACACGTCGGTGATCGACCTCTTCGCCGCCGAAACGGCGAATCTGATGGGCGAGTGCCTCAACGTCTTCGGCGCGATGATTCCCGACGATCTTCAAACCGCGATCCGCCGCCGCCTGCGCGAGCAGATGTTCGAACGCTACCTGCGCGAGCCGTCCTTCTGGTGGATCACCGGCACGAACAACTGGAACGCGGTCTGCAACCAGGGCGTGCTCGGCGCGGCGCTCGCCACCCTCGACGACGTCGACCTGCTCTCCGACCTGCTGCTCCGCGCCGCCTCCTCCCTGCCCGCCTTTCTCTCCGGCTACGGCGAGGACGGCGCCTGCTCCGAGGGACCGGGCTACTGGGGCTACGGCTTCGGCTGGTTCTCCGTGTTGAACGAGCAGCTCGAGACGCGCACCAACGGGGCGCTCTCCCTGTTCGCCGGCGACGAGAAGGTGCGGAAGATCGCCTCCTACGGCCCGGCCGTGGTGCTGGCGAAGCACCACGTGGTCAACTTCTCCGACTGCGCCCAGACGATCGTCCTTCGGCCCCCCCTGCTCGAATACCTCGGCCGGAGGCTCGATCTTCCGGAATGTCGCGCGCAGGCGGCGGAAAACTACGCCTGGCTCGCGGCCCATCCCTTCAACTACGAGGGGCAGCGCGCCGACCTCTTCCACTGGTTGCGGTTTTTCCTCCTCTGCCCCGACGACGACGCCCCCGTCTCGTCCGCCCCGAAGGCCGACTGCTATTTCCCCCAGCTCGCGGTCTGGATCGTCCGGGGCCGCGACCGCGCCGGCCATCTTTGGGAACTCGCCGCCAAGGGCGGTCACAACGACGAGCATCACAACCACAACGACCTCGGCGGCTTCATCCTCAACATCGACGGCACCCCGTTCGTTTCCGAGATCGGCGCGCCCGAATACGTGCGCGATTTCTTCAGCCCGCGTCGCTATGAGTTTCTCGCCGCGCGTTCGCTCGGCCACTCGGTGCCGCTGGTCAACGGTCACGAGCAGGCCGCCGGCGCCGAATATCGGAGCCGGGTGCTGCGTTCGGAAACCGGCCGCGAGCAAACCGGCTTCGAGATCGAATTCGCCGGCGCCTACCCGGAGGCCGCCGCCTGCCGCGGCGCACGTCGCACGCTCGAGTTGGACAAAACCGCCGGGTTCCTGCGCTGGACCGACGAGATCACGGTCGCCACTCCCGCCGGCCCGACCGAATCCGCCCTCGTCACCCACGCGGAAGAGGTGTCGATCGAATCGGCGCAAGTCGCCCTGATCCGCAACGAAGGCCTTACGCTCGAGCTGCGCGCCGAGCCCGGTTCGCGTTGGGACCGGGTCGAACGCCACGTCTACAAAAAGCACGATGGCGGGGACCACGCGATCCGGCGCCTCGTGCTCGTCCCCGAGACGCCCGCGACGACGATGCGCTTCGACGTCCGCCTTTCGCTCCGCCGCACGGCGGCCTGACCCCCGCGCGGGGCCGCCGTGGCGAAACGGCGGCCCTTCGGCCCGGCCGGATCAACTCCGCCCCGCGCGCACGAGCCGCAGCGCCTGCCCCTCCCACTCGCCCAGCGCAAGCCGCAGCGAGGGCCCGCGCGGTTCCGGCGTCGGCCCGGCGTCGTCGAGCACCTCGGCCACGCGCCACGATCCGGGCGGCAAGGTCACTTCGATTTCATCCGAAGCCGCCCCGCCGAAGCGGTGCGCCACGACCAGGAGCTGCTCCTTGTCCAAGGACACGCGCACCACCGCCTGCCAGCCGCGCGCGTGACGGTAGGAGACGGGCGGCGGCCCCTGGCGACGACTGGTCCCCCGGGCGATCACCTCCTCGGCCGCGCGATGGAGCGCGAGCGCGCGGCGCAACAGACGCGCCTGCTCCGCGCTCATCTCCAGGATGTCGCCCGAAAGGCAGAAACGCCCGAGCAAGCCCGCCGCGAGGCTGTAGACGGTGCGCGCGCGGGTCTCGTTTTTCCGCAACACGACCCAGATCTGCGACCACGCGACCGGCACGAGCCGGTGGAGGTTGGCGGCGATGACCGGAATCTCGGGCGACTCGTGCGCGTCGGAGAAACTGCTCATCTCCGAAAGCGCGAAAAAGGAGGGATCGAGGCGGTGGCCGCCGCTGGAGCAGTTCTCCACCACGAGTTCCGGCAGCGCCTCGCGCAGACGGCGCCAGAAGGCCCGCACGCCGGCGAGGTGTTCGCGCAGCCCCTCGCCGGGCGACTCCGCCCCGTCAACGCCGAGGCCGATGTTCTCGTTGTAGTCGATTTTCAAATACCCGAGGCCGCCCTCGCGCAGCGTGCCGACGACGCGCTCGAGCAGGTGGTCGACCGTCGCGGGATTCCGAAAATCGAGAAAGCGCCGTCCGCCCGCGGCGAGCGGACGCCCGTCGCGACGCAGCAGCAGGTCCTCGCGTTCCTTGAAAAGGCGCGAGTCCAGCCCGCAGGTTTCCAGCTCGAACCACAGGCCGGGCACGAGCCCGTGCGCGCGGATCTCGTCGGCCGCGGCGCGCAGCCCCCGCGGATAGTGCCGGGCCGAGGCCACCCAGTCGCCGTGCGCGACCTGCCACGGACCGGTCTCCGGCGCGAACCAGCCGGCGTCGATGACGAGATAACGCGCCCCGAATTCGCGCACGCTCGCGGCGAGGGCGACGAGCTTGTCGTGCGTCGGGTTGCCCCAGGTGGTCGCCCACTCGTTGACGATGACGGGGAGCCCTTGTTCGCGAGGCGCGCCGGCGGGACCGGCCTCGTGCCCCACGGCGTCGAGCAGGGCGTCGCAGGCCTCGTCCACGCCCCCCTCCACGCAGGCGAGAAAGGCGCGCGGGCTCTCGAAGCTTTCGCCGGGCGGAATCGTTTTCATCCAATGCCCGAACTCGCGATCGGCGAGCCCGCCGGAAAGCGCGAGCCCGTCGTCGCGTCGATAGACCTCGAGTTGCCACGAGCCCGGCTGGTCGAGACGCGCCGCCCAGGTGACCTTCGCCTCGGCGTCCTCCACCGCGACGAAGGGGAAGAAGTCGCGCACCGGCATCGAGCCGACGCTGCCGAAGCGTTCGCAACGCACGCCCCAACCGGCCCAGGAAGGCTCGAGCTGCAGATCCTCGACCGGCTGCGAATCGAGCCGGCCCTCCATGCTCCACACGCTGCGAAACCGATGACGCACGAGCCGGCCCGGCGCGTCGTCGACCGCGAACGGCGTGACGCCGGCGAGGGAAAAACTCGCGAGCATCTCGAGCGTGATCGGCGCCCCGGTCGGGTTTTCCACCACGGCGCGCGAGACCGCCCACGCGCAACCGGGCGACCACGCGAGCTCGTGACGCACGCGCCAACCCCGGGTGTGGACAAAGGTGGCGAGGACGCGCACGCCGCCCCCGTCCGCCGCTCCGTCCTCGACGACGAACTCGCCCAGGCGCAGGGCCTCCGTCGTCGGGCTGTTGCGAAACGTGGAGCCTTGGGCAAACGCCGGCGCCTGATCGTCCGACCGCTCCTTCACCTGCACGAGGCAATCGAGTTTTTCGGCGGGGATCCGCGTCTGGTTGACCGCGAGAAAGGCGTCGATCTCCACGCCCTCGCGCCAAGGCCGGCGCGTCACGGCATCCGCGGCCCGCGCGGCGGGCAACAGGACGAGATCGGCGCGACCCGTGGTCGGATCGTGGCGATAACGGGCGAGCAGCGGCCCGAGCGGGATGTCACGACGGGTCCAGGAAAGGGCGGGGCGGGTTTCGGGCATGGTGAGCGGGCGGGCGGACGACTCGAAAAATGGAAAAGCCCGGCCCCAAAGGGCCGGGCCGGTGCGCAGGGAAACGGAACCGCCCGATCAACGACGACGGCGGGTCGCCGCGCAGCCGATGCCGACAAGTCCAGCCCAGGCGGCGAACGTGGACGGCTCGGGAACGGAGGCGGACGTGAAAGTGAGGTCGACGTTGGAGAAGCTCATCAGGTTGGCGTTGAGCCCGCCGCCGCTCATGAAGCCGACGCGGTCGAAAGCATAGGTCAGCGGGGTGCTGTCCTGGTAGGTGCCGCCGATCGAGTAGGTGCCGCCGCCGGTGCCGACGATCGACCAGACCACGGTAAGACCGGTTTCGGTGCGCTCGAGCGAAAGCGAAAAATCGTAGGTGCCCGAGCCGAAGGTTCCCGTGCCGGCGAAGGCCTGACGTTCGTCGGCCGCGACGGTCGGCGTCTGGGAGTTGTTGAAATAGGCGGTGCCGTTGGTGGCCGTGCGCTCCCAAAGACGACCATTCGGATTTCCGCCGGTGCCGCTGTTGGTGGCGAAATAGCCGAGCCAGCCCGTGGTCCCCGTCTGCCCGTTGCTATCGAAAACACCGATGCGAAACTGATCGGAACCGCCGGTCGCGCTGAGGTTCAAGGTGACCGAGCCCGAAAACGTCAGGGTGTCGCCGACCGTCGCCAGCGTATGAGCCGGCGTGGCGGCGTAGACTTGGGCTCCGTTGGCGGAGCCGGAGGAGCCGTCGCCGAAGACGGGGCTGGCGGTGTCGAGACCGCTGCCGTTCGGGTTGGTGGTCGGCGCGGTCTGGGTCCAGTTGGTCACCAACACGGCCTGCGCCGAAGGAACGACAGCCAAAACAGCGACCGCTCCAAGCAGAGCCGCCGGCGAACGAAGAAGGATGGATCTTGGGGTCATAGCGAAAACAGCCAAGCAATGGGTTTTGATTTAGGAAAGTATTTTCTCTTTTGGCGTCCGAAATTCTCCCAAAATTTCGTTCTTTTTCGCGCCCCACATCGCTCAAGTGAGCCGCCGAATCACAATATCCTAAACAACAAGGAGATTCGCTTTCGCTAGGCGACCACCTCCGCTCGAATCACACGGAGACATCGAAAAGGAAAATCCTTTCTCTATTCGCGCACCTCCAGCCGCACATGACAATCCGCCAACGGCAAACGCCCGCAAGGGGCCAGGGCGCGGGCACCTCCCAAAACACGGCCGCGGCGACCCGACGCGAAAGCCCGCCAATCCACCTCAGACCGGCCGAACCGCTTGCGGCGCGGGCGAACGCGTGGAGTCGCGCAGAAGCAATTGGCCCGCCACCGTGATGACGATGTCCTGCCCGCGGATATCGAGCGGCTGGGAAAGCAACAGGTCCGCGGCCACGCGTCCCATCAACTCCCAGTTGGGCGCGTAAGAGGTGATCGGCTGTTCGCGCTCCATGTCGGTCAGGTTGTCGAAGGAGACGATGCTGCACGCCTCGGGCAGCTTCCACCCGGCGGCCATGAGCGCCCCCTGGACGCGGTAGGCGAGCGTGTCGTTGCTACACACGACGGCCGTGTGCCGCGAGATCTCCTCGATCGGAACCGGCTGCTTGCGTCCGTCGAAAAACACGACCGACGGCACGAGGCCGCGGCTGTGCATCGCGGCCATGTAGCCGTAGGAGCGCTCGCGAAAGATCTCCGTGTGCGGCTGGATGTCCCCGAGGAAAAGGATCTGGCGATGGCCGAGCCCGAGCAGGTGCTCGGTGGCCTCGCGCATGCCATGGAAGTTGTCGGCCACGATGCGGGGCAGACCCGGGCACTTGATGTAGCTGCTCACCGCAAGCGCCGGCGTATCCCCGAGCATCTCCACGGTCTGGGGCGAATAACGTCCGAGCAGAAACACACCCTGCACCGTGCGGTTCTTCACGATCAACGGCGCCGCCAGGCTCCCGGGCGGCGGCGTCTCGATCAGCGTCTCCACGTTCAGCCGCTGACACTCCTTTTGCAGGGAGAGGAAAATGCGCCTCAACACCTCGGACTTCAGGACGTCGACATGCGGCATCGACTGGTCCTCGTAGATGATGATCCCGATCCGGCGCGTCGCGGCGCCACCGTTTCCACCCACCCAATCGGGACGCGTGGCAAACTTCCGATAACCCAGCTCATGGGCCTTTTGCAGCACGCGCGCCTTGGTGCTCTCCGCCAAATCGGGATGACCCCGTAGCGCGCGAGAGACCGTGATAATCGACAGATTCAATGCCTCCGCGATTTGCCTTTGGTTCACTGCCATCAAATCGCAGCAATGAAATATTACCGGTAATATTTCAATCGAAATTTGCAGCTTCGTCGTAACCCACTGTTTACCAGCGACGGGGACGCAGCGTCACCACTGATATAACCGATGATTAAATACCGATAGTTTTAATTGACAAAATATCGGTATTTCATGTCATTCTCAGGACCCTCCCCCGGCGATGAGCGACCGAAAACGCAGCCCGTCGTCCTCTTCACGCTGTAAGCCATGATCTTAACCTGCTCTCCCCGCGCGTCCTTCCCGCCCCCCGGCACGCTCTCCGCATCCGGACGGCTCGCCCGCCGCCTCGGCGCCGCGGCCCTCGTCCTCGCCGGCCTTGTCTCCACCGGCCCGCTCTCCGCCGCCGAGCTTCCCCAGACTAAGCACCTCGTGCTCGACCTGTCCTTCGACACGCCGCGCGCGGGCTTCCAACCCTTCTCCGAAGACCCGAAAGCCGAGCTCCTCACCGTCCCCGGCGGCGGCGTCTCCCGCAAACCCTCCGACCGCGCCTTGGACAACTCGGCCTCCTTGGGCATGGGCGGCACCAAACAGACCCCCGGCAAAGGCGGCGGCGCGCTCGTCTCCCGCGGCGCGACCCGGCTCGACGGCGCGCTCTCCTTCACCGTCCAGGGCTGGTTTCGCAGCGAGACCGACCTCGTCCCTTCCAACTACGCCCGCCTGATCCACAGCCACCGCATGTCGGTGCTTTTCGATTCCGCCGAAGGCCAGGGCCTCGTTCTCTCGACCGACAAGGGCTCCGTGCTCTGCCAGGACGCCGCCCTTCGCCGCCCCGGCCGTTGGGTCTTCTTCGCCGTCGCCCACGACGGCACCCGCCCGGGCGACAACGTCTTCTTCTACGCCGGCACCGAGACCGAACCGGTCCGCCTCGTCGGCACCGGCAGCCTCAAACCCGGCGCCCTCCGCCCCGCCTTGCCCAACAGCCCGCTCGTGGTCGGCAACGTCGTCGACGGCGACCGCCCCTTCGACGGCCTCATCGACAACATCCGCATCTGGGCCTCCACCGACGGCGCCGACGCCCTGCTCGACCAGACCCGGCTCGAGGAACTGCGCAAAACGGACGCCCCCTGAACGTTTCACGCGCCCGGCCAGCCGGTCGCCCTCGCCGCCTCAACCGCCGCCCCATCCACCCCATGAAGCCGTTCCCCCCCGCCTCCCCGCGCTCCGCCTTCACGTTGATCGAGCTTCTTACGGTCATCGCGATCATCGGCATCCTCGCGGGCATCCTCATCCCCGTCGTCGGCAAGGTCCGTCTGACCGCGCGCAAAAGCACCGCCACCGCCAACCTTCGCGAGGTCGGGTCGGCCATTCTCCTCTACGCCGGCGACCGCCGCGACGGCCGCGTGCCCGGCGCATCGAGTCTCGCCATCACCGCCAGCTACCTGAAGTCGAACGACCCCAAGGTATCCAGTCTCGGCGCCGCCCTCGCGCCTTATCTCGGCACGAAACTTCCCTCCAAACTCGTGGGCGGCGAATACGCCGAAAGCCCCGCGCTCGTCTGCCCGGCCGCCGTGCAAAACCACCCGGACACGGTGAAGATGCCGCATTACGTTCAGAACTACACGCTCCGCACCCGTTACACCGGCCCGACGCTCAACGAACGCGTGCTCGGTAACGAAAAATATCCCGACACCAAGCCCCCCATCTCCCTGAGCGAGCTCGAGACCTTCGGCGGCCCCGCCCGCGTCTGGGTGCTCACCAACCTCGACAAGGAATTGCCCAGCAGCCACCCCGGCATGGCAAGCAACGACATCACCGCCTCCGGCTGGTTCACGGACCCCACGCGCAGCGCCGACAAACCCGTCTGGGGCAACTCGCGCCTACGACTCTACTTCGACGGACACGTCGCCTCCGTGGCGCTCAACGCCGCGCCCTGAGCGCCGCGCGCGTCTCCGCCGCCACGTCCTCCCGCCCGCCTCTCGCCGGCACCACCGTCCGTCTCCTGATGATCCGCCCTCCGCCCGCTCCTCTCGTCCACTGCGCGATGTTGCTCGCGACACTCGCGCCCACCGTGCACGCGTCGAGCCTGCCCCTGCCCAACGCCGGCTTTGAACAAGGCCTCGTCGGCTGGCGCGTCGAGGAACCGGCGCCCATGAGCACCGTCCACCCCGAGGCGGCCTTCGTCGGCGAACGCGGTCTGCGCGTCATCGACGACTCCGAGGCGGCCGCCTCCTCCGTCTCCACGCCGCGCTTCCCCGTCGAGCCCGGCTTCGCCTACCGCCTCACGCTGCGCGCCCGGCGCGTCTCGGGCCAGGGCATCGCGGTCTACCTGCGCTTCTTCGACGCCAAGGGCCGCCAGCTCAACCCTTGGCCGAAATACAGCGACCTGCGCGCCGTCGAGAGCAGCGACTGGCGCCAGATCACCGTCATGGCCGCCCCGCCCGAGGGCGCCGTCTCGGTCGACGTCCGCATCCGCTCCTACACCGCGGCCAGGGTCGTCGCCGACTTCGACGACGTCTCCCTCGAGGCCGTCGTCCCCTCGATCGAGCCGCCCTGGACGCCGGCCTACAAACTCGACCCGTCCAACCCCGCGGACGCCGCCCGTCTCACCGAGGCCGACGTCCCCGGTCCCGACGGCCTCGTGTATCCGAATTGGAAATACGTCGGCGTCCCCGGCGGCATCCCCGCGCCCGACTCGCTCCCCGTCGCCGTCCCCGGCGAGACGTTCGCCGCGCTCGAGGACCGGGACATCTCGGGCCTGCTTCAGTCCAAGATCTCTGAGGTCGGCGCGAACGGCGGCGGCGTGATCGAGCTCCCGCCGGGCCGCTTCCTCCTCGCGAAACCCGTCATCGTGCGCGACTCCGGCGTCGTCATCCGCGGCGCGGGCAAGGCGCGCACGCACCTGCTTTTCACCGACCGCATCCCCTACGGCACCCTGCGCGCCTGGTCCTGGAACCCGTCCGACAAGATCGGCCCCAACGGCTTCTTCGAGATCCAGGCCAACCCGAAAAACCTCAACCTCCTCCGCGTCACCTCCGGCGGCGTGCTCGTCGCCGAGGAGCTCCGCCGCAAACACTGGGGCGACCGCTTCCACATCCGCATGCGCGGCGAAGTTCTCCTCGCCCGCCTCGGCCCCGGCCGCCACCGCCTCGACGCCGAGATCGGCTACGACAATGGCGACGTTTTCCGCGATTCCTTCGAGGTCGAGGTCGCCGCCGAGCCCCAGCCGGGCGACACCTGGGCGGACGAACACGGAGCGCTCGTCATCGCCGGCGCCGGCCTCAGCGGCCCGCGCATCCCCCTCGCCGCCACCGCCGCCCGCGGCGGCCGTCTCCTCCCCCTCGCCGCCGGCCACGGCCTGCGCGTCGGCGATCGCGTGATGATCGAGGCTCCCGCGACCCCGCGCTGGAACAAGCTCACCGGCAACATGGCCCCGTGGGGAACGTATCGCTCCAACCACTACGAGATCGTCGAGGTTGTCGCCGAAGGCGTCCGCGTCTCCGAGCCGCTGCGCCTTGAGTTCCCGGTGGAAGACGGCGCCTACGTCCAACGCATCCGCGTCGTCGAAAGCTCCGGCTTCGAGGGCCTCACCGTCGAGCAGGAGGTGATCACGCGCGAGCCCTCCGGCCCGAAGATCCCCGACACCGGCTGGTATGCCGTCGAGGATCTCTGGACAGATGGCGTCACCTTCACCTACGCCTGGGGCTGCTGGCTGCGCGACGTCGGCGTGATCAACGCCGGCCGCAACCCCGTCTACCTCAAGCGCTCCAAACGCTGCGAGGCGCGCGACCTCGAGATCGACGGCGCCATCTTCCACGGCGGCGGCGGCACCGCCTACGTCGGCTTCGAGCGCACCTTCGACAGCCTCATGGACGGCGTCGTCACCCGCCGCATGCGCCATGCGCCGGACGTCCAGTGGGGCGCCGCGGGCAACGTCATCCGCAACGGCCACTTCATCGGCAGCGACGGTCAGTGGCACGCCGGTTGGACCAACGAAAATCTCTTCGAGAACAACATCATCGAGCAGACCGCGGACGACATGGCGCACGGCAGCTACGGCCACGGCCTCTTCGCCTCCGGTCCCGGCAGCCCCTACCACGGCCCGCAAGGCCCGCGAAACGTCGTCTACAACAACGACATCATCGCGCCGAAGGACGGCCTTCACATGGTCGGCGGCAACGAGGCCTGGTTGATCCTCCACAACCGTTTCATCCTCGGCCGCGGACGCGCGATCTACGGTCGCGAAAAGACCTTCGACCACGTCATCCGCGGCAACGTCTTCGTGATGGAGCACCCCGCCTCGCCCGCCGTGCTCTTCGGCGCGAGCGACTGCACCGGCGTCGAGCTCGTCGACAACGCCTTCCACGGCCCGATCCAGCAACTCGCCGGCTTCACCGGCAACCTAGGCCGCTTCGGCAAACTCTCGGGCAACACCGTCTCTCCGTATCCAAAAAACCCCGACGCCATGCCCGCGCGTCCGCAACCCGCCGTGCCCTCCATCTTCGAGTGGCAGCGCCGGACCGCGGCCACGCCATGATCCCCGCTTTTCCACAACCTCAAACCTCCATTCCAGTTCCCATGAATACCTCCCACTCCGCCCTCCTCGTCGCCCTCCTCGCCGGCTCCGCGGCGCTCGCCCAAGGCCAAACGCTCCTCTACGAGTTCACCTTCGACGACTACGCCAACGGGACCGCGACAGTCTCGACCGGACAACCGTCGCGCACCGCCAACCTGATCCACCACCCCAGCTCCGGTGTAACCAATCCCACCAATCTCCGCGGCGCCCCGGGCAGCGGCGTCTCCGGATCGCTCGGCGATTACGCGCTGGACATCAACGCCTCGCAGATGGGCGGCTCGTCCAACTCCGCCGGCTATGGCGGCGCCGCGTCGTTGTCCAACGCGACCTCGGTGCTCAGCGGCGTCACCTCTCTCACGATCGCCGGCTGGTATAACGCCAACAGCAAGCCGGGCACCTACGCCCGCCTGATCGAGTTGGGCGAAACCTCGCTGTATTTCCAGCTTACCGGCAGCACGTATGTCCTCCAAGCCACGGCGGGACGCGTCGGCAGCTCCGGCGCCGATCTCAACGCGAGCCGCTTCACCAGCACCAACAACGCCATCTTCTCGGTGACCTCCGAGTGGGTTTTCTTCGCCTTCACTTTCGATGGCACCACCGGCACGGGGAACCTATATGCCGGCACGTCTCCGGAAACCCTCGTCTCCATCGGGACCCGGACGGATCTGGCCCAAGGCGCGATCTTCCTCAACGCAAACGCCGCCACGACGCTCTCCATTGGCAACTCGGCCTCCTCCGCTTACGAACGCCCCTTCGACGGCTTGATCGACAACATCCGCATCTGGGCCGACACCTCCGGCTCGGCGAGCGCCCTGAGCGAGGAGGCGCTCAAGAACGTCATGCGCAACGACCTCGGTCTCATCCCCGAGCCGTCGAGCGCCGCCGTGCTCGCGGGCGTCGCCACGCTCGGCCTCGCCGCCACGCGTCGTCGTCGCGCCAAGTAAGCGTTTTACCACGACGATGCCCCGCCCGCTCTCCGGCGTTTCCCGTTGGCTCCTCATCGCCGTTTGTTCGCTGGCGGGGCTCCGCGCGGATGTCACGCCCGCCGCGCTCTTCGGCGACGGCGCCGTGCTGCAGCGCGACAAACCCGTGCCGATCTGGGGCCGCGCCGATCCCGGCGAACGCGTCGTCGTCTCCTTCGCCGGTAGGGAAAAATCCACTACGGCCGACTCCGCGGGACGCTGGAGCGTCACCCTCGACGCCCTGCCCGCGAGCTCCACGCCCGCCACGCTCACGCTCACCGGCAAAAACACGGTGACGATCCGCAACGTGCTCGTCGGCGAGGTGTGGCTCGCCTCCGGCCAGTCCAACATGGAGCGCAAGCTTCGCCACATCCGAGCCGACGACGACATCGCCGCCTCGGCCGACGACGCGCTGCGCTTCTTCAACGTCAACCCCGTCGCGGAGAACGGCGCCGGCCCGGCCGACAACGTGCGCGGACGCTGGCAGGCCTCCTCGCCCGAAAACAGCCCGGCTTTTTCCGCGGTCGCCTGGTATTTCGCGCGCCGCCTCCGCGAACAGCTCGGCGTGCCCGTCGGCGTCCTCAGCGCGAGCGTCGGCGGCACGCCGGTGGAGGCGTGGACGAGCCTCGACGCCCTCCTCGCCGACAAAACGCTCGCGCCCCAGGTCGAGGCGGACCTCCGGCAATATCGCGAGTTTTCCGCGACGCAGACCGCCTGGGTCCGCGCCGTGACCGAATGGACCCGCCGCCACGGACGTAGTTACTCCACCACTACAGCGGAAACGGTCGCCGCCTTCGCCACCGCCCCCGCCGACGCCTCCGCCGGCTGGAAAACCATCCGCCTGCCCGGCGAGATTCCCGTCGACGGCGTCGTGTGGGTGCGTCGCGAAGTCACCGTCCCGCCTTCCTCCGCCGGCAAGGAACTCCTGGTCGACATCAACGAGATCGTCGGCGTCGACACCGTGTATTGGAACGGCCGCAAGGTCGGCGGACGCGCCTTGGAGACCTATGGCGGCGAGGGCGGCGGGCGCCGCGACGTGCGCCGCCAGTATCGCGTGCCCGCAGAAACCGTCACCGCCGGCACGCACACGCTCGCCGTCCGCCTCTACGCACCCTGGGCCAGACCCGCCCTGCGCGGCGGCTACTTCACCGCCGGCACGCAGAATCTCGGCGGAGAGTGGCTGTTCAAGGCCGAGACCACCTTCCCGCCCCTGGACGCCGAGGCGCTCGCCTCCCGACCCGCGCCGTTGCGCGCGCCGCTGCGCCCCTGGAATCTGCCCGCCTCGCTCTACGACAACCGGATCGCCCCGCTCGTCCCCTACGCGCTGCGCGGCGCGATCTGGTATCAGGGCGAGCACAACACCGACAACCCGGCGCGCTACCGCGTCTCCTTCCCCGCGCTGATCAACGATTGGCGCGCCCGCTGGAACGATCCGGAGATGCCGTTCTACTGGTGCCAGTTGCCCAACTTCCAGGACAAGACCAACGACCCCGACAAGCGCAGCGGATGGCCCGGCCTCCGCGCCGCGCAGACCCACGCGCTCTCGCTTCCCCACACCGGTCAGGCCGTGCTCATCGACGTGGGCGAAGCGGGCGACATCCATCCCGCCAACAAACGCGATCCCGGCCGGCGTCTCGCCGCCATCGCGCTCGCCAAGACCTACGGGCGGACGATCGAGTATTCCGGCCCGGTCTGCACGGGTGCGACCGCGGAAGACTCCGCCGTGAGCCTGCGCTTCGACCACCTCGGCGGCGGGCTCGTCGCGCATCCGATACCCGACGACTACCTGCACACCACGCTGCCGAAACGCGTTACCAAGCCGCTCGTGCGCAACAGCCCCGGCAGCGAACTCGAGGGCTTCGCCCTGCGCGACCAGAACGGCGGATGGTTCTGGGCAGAGGCCCACATCCAAGGCGATCGCGTCGTCGTCCGCTCCCGGAACGTGAGCAAGCCCACCGCGGTGCGCTACGCCTGGTCGGCCAACCCGACCTGCAATCTCTACAACAAGGCCGGTCTCCCCGCCGCGCCCTTCGAGATCGAGTTGTAATAGAATTCCAACTACAACGGGCGGGGCGCACGCGCCGCGGGACGCGTGCGGTCCCGTTCAGTTTACGGGTGTCCTCGGTGGAGCCGTCTCGCCGTCCACCCACACGCCCGGGAGCGAGACGACGCGGGGATGCCCGCTCAGCCCGAGTTCGTTGCGCATCAGGTAGGCGCTGAGCATGTCGATCGCCGCCTCGCCGATCCGCTCCGGATGCTGGTCGATGCCGGCGTGGTGCGCGAAGGGACCGTCGCGCTGTTTGTCCAGGACCGCGAAGGCGACGTCCTCCGGCACCCGCACGCCTAGATCCTCGGCGAGAAACCGCAGCGGCTCCGCCAGCTCCACCCCGATCAACACGTCGGGCCGCCAGCGCTCGAACCACGCGACGAACTCCGCGCGATCCGAGGGATGCACCATCGGCGGCACGTGTGCATCCGCCGGCCAATGACGGAACTGGCACGAGAGAAACGCTCCCGTCCAGTGGTTGCGCAGGCGATCGTCCACCCACTGCTCCATCACGAGCGCCGGACGCCGGTAGCCGAGCCGCCGCAACTCCTCCAACGCCAGATAAACCGACTGCATCTTGTCGTTGATCACCCGGTCCGTGTCGGGCCACAGGAACGAATAGCCGATCGTCACGCAGGCGAAGTATTCCCAGCCAAGGTCGAGCCGCCCCTCCGGCTCGATCCGCGGACCGATCACCACGCCGCGCACGCCCCGGGCGCGCAGCACGCGACCAAGTCGCCGGTCGTTCATCTGCCCGTCCACCGTGTGGTAGTCCAGGCGGTAGCCCAGCTCCGCGGCACGCCCCACCGCGCCCTGATACTGGCGGGAAAAGGTCGGCATCCGCAGCAGCTCCTCCTCCCGCAATCGCGAGACGAACGCCAGCGGCTCGGGCGCTTTTTCCACCCGCTTGCGCCGCAAATAATGCATCAGGCGCGCGACGGCCGAGTCCTGCGCGTAACCCATCTCCTTCGCGAGTTTCTGGATGCGCATGCGAGTCGCCATCGAAACGCGCGGATGACTCCGCAAGGCCATCGACACCGTCGCGACCGACACCCCGGCCCGCGCAGCCACGTCCCGGAGCGTCGGCGGCACGGATACGGAAACGTCCGCTCCGTCCGGGGACTTTTTGCGACGCGGTGGCATATCAGCATCTCAGTTGGCCATTTTTTAACTGTTAAGCAATGCCGCGATTGCGCCCTTTTTACGCCCGAAATTCGATTCCGCAGACTGCACGCATCCCCACCCCGCCCCCGTCCCGCCATTCTCGTATGAAGACCAAGCCTGTTTCGTTTAAGGTAACCGCTCGTTCCCTCGGCGGCACCGTCGCGGCGATTCTGCTCGGCGCCGCCGCCCTGCCCTCCGCCACGCAAGCCCAGTCGCTCCCCGCCCCGCTTCTCCACTACACGTTCGACGACGGCGGCGCCAATTCCGGCACGCTCGCCGACGCGAATCTGACCACAACCGGCGTGGGAAGTTTCGGCGGCCCGGGAACCGGTGTCACGGGCCAGAGCTGGGATCATGCATTCGTGAACGCGAACGGCGGCATGGGCGCGAGCAATACTCCCTACAACGGCTCCGCCAGGGCCAACTCCGCCGATCTCCCCGAACTGAGCAGCTTCACCATCACCGGTTGGTTCAAAACCCCGCCCTCGATTCAGCTCAGCAGCTCCGCAGCCCTGTTCCGCACCTCGGACGGGAGCATCGTCCTCAAGGCGGACCTCCAAACGGCCGGGACAATGACCCTGACGGTCAACGGAAAGACGAGCGAGCGCTCCGCCCTGGACGATGGCGACGTGGCCAGTCTGTATCGACAAACGGATACATGGGTCTTCTTCGCCGTCACCTGGGATGGCAGCTCCGTCCAGTTTTATGACGGATCGACCACCATCGCGGTCACCACGCTTTCATCCGCGCGTCCCCTCTCGGCCACCGCGGTGAACCCCAGCGCCGGATTCCTCCTCGGAAACAACGGCGAGCCCATCAGCGCCAACGCGCGTCCCTTCGCCGGCAGTCTGGACAACATCCGACTCTATTCGGACGTGCTGACGCTCTCCCAGATCGAGGCCATTCGCACCGGCGACCTGCTCGGGCCCACGATTCCCGAGCCCGCCTCTTCCGCGCTTCTGCTCGGCCTCGGCTGCGCGCTCTGGGCCGGCACGCGCCGCGTCCGCGATCGTTGAATCCGCCGACCGGCCGCAAGCCCACCCCGCCATGATCCCGCCCCGCACGACCCGGCGCCAGGGGTTCACCCTCATCGAGCTTCTCACCGTCATCGCCATCGTCGGCGTGCTGGCCGCGATCGTCATCTCGACCGTCTCCACCGTCCGCTCGAAGGCCCGCATCACCCGCTGCCTCTCCAACATGCGGCAGGCCGGCGTGGCCTTCTCGCTCTACGCCGGCGACAACCGCAACACCCTGCCGACGCAGAAAACGGACGGGGTCCCGCTGACCAATTCCGCGAGCTGGCCCGCGCAACTGTCCCCCTACGTATCGGATTTTCGGATGCTACTCTGCACGGAGAGCAACCCCGTCCATCCGTATCCAAACGTCTCCTACATCTACAACTCCTTCGCGTCCCGGTTTTCCGCGCCGACCAAACCGCCCGTGAAGGTCACCGAGGCCCAGAATCCCGCCCAGGCCATCGTCCTGCTCGACACCTCCAACACCAACAACACCGACAAGGCGTATATCATCACCAACGTCGACGTTTCCGCCACGCAGAGCCAGCTCCTCCCCCACCCGGTCGGTTCCACGCCGCGGCAATCCCGCTCCGTGCTCTTCCTCGATGGCCATGTCGCCATGGTCAAAAAGGGCGAACTCTCGTGGCGCCAGCTCCAGTGGCCGCAGTAATCTTGGCGCCATCCTCTGCACCGTCCCCCTATACCGCATCCTACCTTCCCAACGCTCTGACAACCCCCGGCAAAAGCGGCGGCATCGGTTCAGCCAACATCCTAATTACAAACCAATTACCTCTTTTCGTCTGCTACTTTTCAAGCGATTGAATTTAAATTGACCGGTTCGCATCCGGGACGAGGATGTCGGGCCCCCTGAGCGCCGATCCCGCCTGTCTCCGCCCCTCCTGCCGAAGCGTCGTGCCGCCACGTCTTCGGCCCCCGAGGCCGGGCGGTCCGCAGCGCCCGACGACGCCTCGCCTCTTTTCATGAAACTCCCCCGCTGGTTCTCCGCTTTGTTCTCCTTGGCGCTCGCGTGCTCCGCGCCGGCCGCCTCAACCCCCTCCGGGCGCACGGAGACCGAGGCGGCGACGCCCGTCGAGGTGCCCAAACTCGTGTGGGCGCACTACGTCGGCTGGGGCTTTGATTTTCCGCGCTCTTTCGACGCGCCCGAGCTCGGTTGGCGGCGCCTCGACGACCGCTCCCTGCTCGGCAAGTGGGTCGGCACCGACATCGGCGCCGGCAGCACCGAACGCATCCAGATCCTGAGCGCGATGCAGCACGGCATCGACGGCTTTACCGTCGATCTCTCCGGCACCACCTCCTTCGCCGGCCGCATGACGCGTTTCTACCGCGCGGCCGAGGGGCTGCCGTTCTACGTGTCGCTCTGCGTGGACGGCTGGCCGGACGCGTCGATCGGACAAGGCCGTCGCGCGCACCGCCGAGTTTCTCCGCGCCTTCGGCAAACACCCGAACAACTACTTCATCGACGGGAAACCGGTCGTGTTCATCTACCACCCGCGCCGCCCGCTCGCCGATTGCCGCGAGATCGTCGCGAAGCTCAAGGAGCAAGGCCTCGAGGCCTACTGGCTGATCCAGCCGAGAGGCGAAGGCTCCCTGTGGGCCAACCGCGAGCAGATCGACGAGTGGCTGACGGTCTTCGACGGCCTCTACGATTTTGGCATCAACGGCTTCACCCAGGAGCAGATGCGCACGCGTCTCGCCAACGGCCGCGAGGCCATCGCCCGCGCCGCCCCGCTCGCCGGCAAGGACGGCCGGCCCGTCCCACGCCTCCTCTCCGCGGGCATCACCCAGGGCTACATCGGTTCGCACAACGCCTTTTACCGCCCCTTCCTCGGCACCCGCACGCTGCGCGACAACTGGGAGGCCGCCCTCGCCTCGGGCGCGCACTGGGTGTGCATCACCACGTGGAACGACTACACCGAGGGCACGCATTTCGAACCCTCCGTCTGGGGTCGTGACACCCTGCTCCGCATCAACCGCGAATACGTGCGCCGCTGGCGCGGCGAGCCGACGCCCGCGCGCCGCGAACAGGTCTTCGTCGCCTACAAGAGCGAGGTGCGCCTCGGCGACGACTGGACCTTCGAGGTGCAGAGCTTCCCCCACACGCCCGCCGACGACGGCGCCGCGCGGGTCGCTCGCGTGAAACTCGCCGACCTCGACGGCGGGTGGTCGCACGAGTTTCCCGCGACCGAACTCGCCGCGGACGAACACCGGGTCGTCACCCACCGCCTGCGTCACCCGGGCTTCGACACGCCGCGCATCCTGCGCGTCTGGGCGGGCATCTTCACCGCCGGGGCGGAAGACGCCGCCACCACATGGCGCGAACTCTACCCGGTGGTGATCCGCGCGGGCATTCTGCGCGACATGAAGACGCTGCGGCTCGCGCTCGACGACGTATTGACTACTCCACTACAAACTCGACTCGTCGACGACGACGAGACCGGGGCGACGCTCCTCGCCCGCATCGAACCGCGCGCCCTGGTGGGCACCGTCGACCTGCTGCGCAACGGCCGCGTCGTCGAGACGCGGGAGATCGCGAAACCCGCCCGGGATCCGCTCGACCTCGTCTGGAAACTGCCACGAGCCTCCGAACTCTCCTCCGGCGCGCCGGACAATCTCTACGTCGTGCGCCTCAGCCGCGCCGACGGTAAGCAGAGCTTCGCCGCCCCCGTGCTCCTGAAATCGCGCGACGCCACCAAGACCGGCGAGGTCACGCACGAGGTCATCCTGCGCGCCGGCGACTTCGACGAGGCGTGGATGTCCGACGACGGCCGCGCCGGCCGGACCCGCACCGTCACCCTTTCCGCGTCGGAAGTGTATGGCTTCCGCTTCCCGATGGACGACGAGGACACGCAAAGCCTGCGCGACACCTTCGGATGGAACGTCGTCGCGCTCGGCGGCGGCGGCAACTGGGGCCGCTCTCTTCCGGAAGCCCGGCCGAAGCCGTCCACGGAAAAGACCGAAGACGGAGGCGAGCGCCGTTACCTCGCCTTCGACGGCAAACGCACCCGCGTGCTCCTGCAGATCGGCTCCTTCCCGCACGACACCTTCACCCTCGAGGCGCGGCTGCGTCCGAGCAAACACAGCGAGGCCGGTTACGTGTTCTCCGATCAAAACGAGGCCGTCGCCTTCGGCGTGCTGCCCGACGGCAAGGTGTTCTTCCAACGCGGGAAAACCCGCCTGCACTCCGACGTCTCCATCCCGACCGACCGCTGGACACACGTCGCCGCCGTGTATGACGGCCGCGAGCTCCGCCTCCACGTCGACGGCGCTCCCGCCGGTTCACGCGAAGTCGGCCCGTGGGTGCGCTCGATCAACTCCGTGCCCGCGATCGGCTGCCTCCACCGCGAACACCTGAAATTCTCCCACTTCTATCACGGCGAAATCGCCGGACTCTCGGTCGTCGCACGCCCGCTTTCTCCGGAGGAGTTCCTCCTTCGCTAGCCCCCGGCACCTCACCCGCCCCAACTCAATCAACCCACATCGATCCCACCATGAAACTTACGAAAACCCTCCGTGTTCTCCCCGCCCTCCTCGCCCTGCCCGCCGCCGCCTCCGCCGCGACGGAGATCCTCATCAATGACACCTTTGATGCCAACGTCAGCGGATGGCACTTCTACCGAAACACGACAGGCCAGGCTTGGTATCGCAGCGGCACCAAAGTGAACCCCGACGATCCCACCGCAGGCTCCATGGCGGCTACCATCGATCAAGCGCTGGCCAGCGAAGCCCACCGCCAATTCGAAGCAGTCACCCTCGATATGATCGGCGATTCGCTGACGGTGTCCTTCGATTACCGCATGACGCAGGCTCATTCAACCGGCGGCCTGCAGGTCGGATTTTTCGACCTTGGCGCGCCCATCACCGCAAATCTCTTCGGACCGGGCACCACCTCGTTCGTTGCGGGGAAAACCGGTTATTCCTTCCGAACCAACACCCACGCAACGGCTCCAACGGCTTCCTTCGTCGATAACTTGAATGGCAACCTTACCACTGGGCTGTCCACGGTGGTCATCGGCGACAACGCCCCTCACAAAATCAGCTACACCATCAGCCTGGTCGCGGAAGGCCTGCTCCTCTCGGGCATGGTGGATTCCGTCTCCATCGGCTCCTACACGGTGGCGGATATCACCTCGTTCACCGCGGATACCCTGCGCATTCACCTACCCAACGTCCAAGGTGGGGCCATGTATATCGACAACGTCCTCGTCGAATTCACCGCCGGCTCGACCATCCCCGAACCCGCGCACGCCTCGCTGCTCCTCGGCGGCCTCGCCCTCGCCGGCTTCGTCCTGCGCCGCCCCCGCCGCGGCTGACGCAACCTTATTCCCCGGCCGGACACCGCCTTCGCAACCATGTATTTAAAAATTCGCTACCTATCGCCGCGTCTTCTCGTGGCCGCGCTCGTGGCCGCGGCCCTCGCATTTGCTTCCGTCGGCGCTTCCGCCCAGTCCGCCCAAGCGCCCGTGCTCATCGGGCACTGGCGCTTCGATACCGCCGCCAAGGACGCCTTTCCCGACCGCACCGGCATGAATCCGGCCGCGCGCTACGTCACCGCGACCAAGCCCGCCAAGCTGCCGGTCTTCGCCCCCGCGCCTCTGGAGGATGTCACCCAAGCCGTGGTGCTCGCCGGCTCGACCGATCAGTGGATCCGCGCGCCGTTCTCCAGCCTGAACAAACTGTCGGCGTTCACGATCGAGCTCTGGATAAACTGGGAGGGCGACACCGCCGTCGATCCCGAGATCAAGCAACAGCTCCTGATCGGCAACATCGGTGGCGTCATTTTCTCGATCAAACGCGGCGGCCTCGTCTCCGCCATGCTGGCCGGCCGGACCGACGGAAAAGTGTCCTGGGTCTATGCGGAAGCGCCGGAGCGCATCGCGGCAGGCGAGTGGAATCACCTCCTTCTGCGCTACGTCGATGGCGCCATTCAGATCGGTTTCGAGGGACGGGGCTGGAACACGGGCAAGGTCCTCGCCTCTCCGCTCAAGAAGATCCCCGGCACCTCGAAATACAACTGGAGCGAAACGGTGCTCGGCCTCAATCCAGCCGCCGGCCGATCCTCGCCGTTCAAGGGCCAGATCGCCGCGGTGAAACTCCACGACGGCGTCCTCGACGACGCGGCGTTTCTCGCCTCCCGGCCCTGACCGCACCTCCCGCCGCCGCACCCGCGTTTTAGGCCGGCGCGGCGCACGAACCGCGCTCCACGATGATCGCCGGCACCACCGTGATCTCGTAAGGCGCGCTCGCCGCCCTGCGCCGGATCAGGTCGAGCAGGATCTCGATCGCGCGATTCGCGATATCGCCGCTCTCCAGCGAAACGGTGGAGAGCGGCACCGCGCCCATCGGCGCGTCCGAACCCACGTCGTAGCCGAGCAGGCTCACGTCGCGCGGCACCACGATGCCGAGCGCATGCAGACTCTTCGCCAGGCTGCGCGCCAACGAATCCTCGGTGGCAAAGATCGCGGTCGGACGCTCGCCTTTGGGCCGCCGGGCAAACTCCATCGCGATCTCGATGCCGCCGTGCTCGTGGTCGACCGTCTGGTAAACATCCTCGTCGGCCAGCGTCAGTCCGCGCTCGGCGAACAACTCGCGCAGCAGACGCAGGCGCAGCCGGAACATGTCGCCCCGTCGCCCGCCCATCCCGGTCGCGGTGGCCACGGCGATGCGGCGATGCCCCATCCCCGCCAGGTGGTCGATCCCGAGCGCCAGCCCCTGACGGACGTCGATGCCGATCTGATGGCAGGGCACGGAACGCGCCTCGTCGTCGTGTATCAACCCGATCATTACGGCCGGGATGCCCGCGTCGCGCAGAATGTTCGCCGTCTCGGCCACCGAGGGATCGAACACGTTCGGCGCCCAGATGACGCCGTCCACGCGATGGTCGCGAAACTGGATCATGCCCTTGCGCTCGCGCTCGACATCCCACCACGAGAAGTGGACCGACAGCGTGTAGCCCGCCGCCTCGCCCACGCGTTGAAACTCCTCCAACGGCGCCGCGAAAAAGCGGCTCATCTCGGTGAACATGACGCCGATCACCCGCGTCGCCCCGCCCGAGAGCGAACGCGCGAGCTGGTTCGGAAAGTAGCCGATCTTGCGCGCCGCCGCCTGGATGCGCTCGCGCGTGGCCGGCTTGATGCGCGGGTCGTTCCGCAGCGCGAGCGACACCGTCGAGAAATCCACGCCGGCCTCCGCCGCGACGTCCATGATCGTCTTGCGCTTCTTCACGGAGGATGCCGCGGCGACGGTCTTGGGTTTGGAACGACGGGCGGGCATGGGATCGCGGCTAGAGATGAAACCCCGGGCCGCGAAATCAAGCGCGCGAACCACTTCGTCGCAGCCACAACACCTGCGCCGAAAACGGATGCGACAACGCGACGCCCAATCTCCCGCGCGCGATCCGCTCGCTCCCCGCGCCGAAACGCGCCGCGACCTTCCACGCTCCGGCCGGCAGCTCGACGCTCCAGGTCCCGTCCTGCTTGCCGCCGAAGCGGTGCGAGACGACCAGCAGCTCGCCACCGTTCGCGGACCGGCGCACCACCGTCTGCCAACCCTCGGGATGCCGATAACTCGACACGCTCGGTCCGTGCCGGACGGACACGCCGTCGCGGATGATCGGCGCCACCTCGCGATAAAGCGCCGTCGCCTCGCGGACGAGTTTCCAGCGCGCCGGCGACAGCGCGAGGATGTCCCCGGACAGGGCCATGCGCCCGAGGAAGGTGGCGGCGAGCGAGTATTCGAGACGTCGATACGAATCCTCCTTTCGCAGGACCGCCCAGATCTGCGATTGCCGCGGCAGGATGAGCGGGTGCAGGTTCGCCGCGATGATCGGGATCTCGACCGTCTCGTGCGCGTCGGAAAAGGACCCCATCGACGCGAGCGCCTGCATCGACGGCTCCAGGCGGTGTCCGCCCGAGGAGCAGTTTTCGATCACGAGGTCCGGCAACTCGCCCCGGATGCGCCGCAGGAAGGCCTGCACGCCCTCGAGGTGCGCGCGCAACCCCTCGCCCAACGACTCCGCGCCGTCGCAGCCGAGGCCGATCGTGTCGTTGTAGTCGATTTTCAGATACCCGATGCCGTTGGCGCGAATGAGCTCGATGACTTTTTCGCGGAGGTAGTCGTGCACCCACGGATCGCGGAAATCCCAAAACCGCCGCGAGCCGATCTCGAGCACGCGTCCGTCGCGGTGCAGGTGATGCTCCGTCATTTCCCACGCCTGGGTGCCGCGCGAGCAGGTCTCGAACTCGAACCAGATTCCGGGAATCAGCCCGCGCTCACGGATCGCCGCGCAGGTGGCGGCGAGACCGTGCGGGAACTTTTTCGTGTCGAGTATCCAGTCGCCGTTGAACTGCGGCGCGTTGCCCGGCCGCTTCGACCAACCGTCGTCGATCACGAGGTATTTCACCGGCGTGCCGCGCAGCTTGTCCGCGAGCGCGACGAGGCTGTCGTGCGTCGGGTTGCCCCAGCTGCTGCACCACTCGTTGAACACGATGGGCAGCTCCTCCTCGTGCGCGAGCACGTTCATCACGGCGGCCTGCCGCCCGGTCAGCCGACGCCCGGCCTCGTCGACATCGCCGGCGACCACGGTGAGGATCGCCTCGGGCGATTCGAAGGTCTCGCCCGGCGCGAGCGTCTTCGTCCAGTGACCGAATTCACGATCGGCGAGACCGCCGGAGAGGCCGAGCGCGTCGCCGCGGCGGCTGAACTCCATCTGCCAGCTGCCCGGCGTCGCGAGCTGCGCCGCCCACGTCACGCCGGCCACCGTGTCCTCGACCGCGGCGAAGGGGAAAAATTTCCGCACCGGCATCGAGCCGACCTGGCCGAAGCGTTCGACGATCTGCGCGTGCCCCGTCCACGAACGCTCCAAGTGCAGCGCCTCGATCGGCAACGACTCGCGCCGCCCCTCCGCGCTCCAGAACGAACGATAACGATGCACGACCAGCCGCCCCGGCGCGTCGTCCGCGGCGAAGGGCGAGAGGCCGCCGAGCGAAAAAGAAGCGAGCATCTCGAGCGTCACGGACTCGCCCGAATCATTGAGACAACGTGTGCGAACGACGACGGCCGGCTCGCCCTTGCGCCACGTGAGCACGTGCTCGAAGCGCACGTCGTCCGGCGTGCGTAGTGACGTCGTCACTACAAGCCGCCCCGCCTCGCGCCGAAGCTCCTGCCCGACGAGGCGCAGTTTCTCGACCGTGGCACCATCGCGCATCGTCAGTCCGGCGGCGAAGGCCCCCGGATAGGGGTCGCCCGCCAGCTTCGCCTGCACGAGCGACTCGGCCGCATAGGCGCGAATCGGTTTCCATCCTTCGGGCAAGCCGTCGATCTCGGGCGAGCCGCCGAGATACGCGCGCCGCCGCACCCGCCGCGCATCCGCGAGCTTGGATGCCGGCACAAGTTGCAACTCAACTCGGCCGCTGGCGGCGTCCGAGTAGTAGATGACGGCGATGTCGCCGCAGCGGATGGACTTGAGAATCTTCACGAGAAACAGGGAAGGAGACGAAAACAGCCCGCCCAGTTTCAAGCGCTTGAACATCGAGATTCCACCCGGATTCTCGGGCGCTCCTCCGCCCTACTTTAATTTCTCAAGCCGGAACCCATCTACCCAGAGATACCCTGTCTTGGCCCCGTCCCGCAGATTTCCGGTCAACAAAAGATTCCCGACCGAGCGCTGCTGCACCGCCAAACGGATCTCCATCCTGCGCCAACCCTCGGCGTCGGGGGCGGCAATCGAGACACCTTCCGTTTTCACGGTCGAGGTGCCCGAGACGGGTTTGTGCCCCTGCTCCCCGGCTTGAAGCGTCCACGTTTCAAACCGGCCGCGGAGGTCCCGCACTTCCATGCCAATGGCCGGTGGCGTCGCCCCCTTGTCCCAGCGCAACCACCCCCTCAGCACGTATTTCCCCGGCGCGAGACGGAAGCGATGCGTGTCCACACTGATCGACCGATTAAATCCGTCGGGCGTGAGATTAAACCGTAGCGAACGCGGTCCCGTTTTCCGGACCCCGGAATCGAGCGCCACCATCTTCGCCCGGATGGTCTCCCAGTTTATGGCGAGCTCCTTGTTGGGAAGCGGACGCCAGTGGTGCCAGTATTTGTCGGAGCGGCTGAAATCACCGTTCAACAGGGTTTCCGCCGATGCGTCCCAGATCAAGTCAGCGGCCGCCGAGATCAGCTCCTCCTCCGTTTGTCCCTCTTTAACAAACTTCAACGGAGCCGACGCCAAAATGGCTTGGATACCGCTACTCCGTCCTTCCACCGCCCACGCATAGAGACTGTCCAAAGCCAGCTTACCCAGCTTTGCATCCCCGCGTATTTCCGCTTCTTTGGTCATCACCGGATAGAAGAAATTACCGCGGCCCCTTGCGAAATCGGCCACCATCAAGGGCATCCCCTTCTCGGGCGGAACTCCGGGCCAGAGCTCCGTCAAACCGGGTGCATACAGATCCGGGTTCAACGACGCCGCGATCTCCTTGCTGACCAAATCTCCAAGCGCGGGGTCTCCGGTCAGGCTCGCCATCTTTTGCAGCGCGGAAACCCCATACCAAGTATGATACGGGACCAAGCGATGGGTTTTCCAACGCCGAATATCGCTGAAGATTGAGCGGTCCGGATTTTCCGGATCGGCCTCCAACAGTTCGATGTTCGACTTCAGTTGATCGAAGAAACGCTTCTTATACTGATCATCCCCGGTGAGCTGGTAAATATTCGCAAGGTTGGTGAAGTAGCGACCGAGCGTCCGCAGACCCCGCGCCAACTCGGCCTTGTTCATATTGATCAAATACTCTCCGTGCTTGAGGATCATTTCCTCGCTGCGCTTCGACCCCGTCAGCAGATAGTGCATGACAAGGCCCTCGGGCCAGGAGTGGCTCATATCAAACCACCCCAGATGGTGGTTGATATTGTGCATATAAGTCGCGCCGGTCGTCTGGTTCATGTCGACATCTCGATAGTGCCGCGCCGAGCGCAGCCCAATGGCGAGAGCCGTCTCGCCTCCGGACCTCAGACCGGCGAGCAAAGCGGACCAATCGGTGAAGGACTCCAGATTGCTCCATCCGCCGTCGCCAGGACTGTCGCCATAATCGAAAGCGCCGTAGGCATTGGTCTCATCGACCTTGGCCGGAGCGATTCGACCGAGAAGTTTTTCGCCCGAAAGCTTCTGCTCGATGAACGGAAAACGTTTCGAGTCCGTGGCGGAGAAGGAAATCATCACGTCGGTGGTTGCCCACCACTGCGGAGCCGCCATGCCAAACGCCGGAGTATCCCAGGCTTGGAGATCGCCCGTCGCGGCTCCCGGGTCACGCAGCCAGAATTCCCGGGTCAACGCCACTCCGCGGGGAAAAGACAGACCCCGCGTCGCATTATCGGGCCAGAAATATCCGCGCCATTCTCCGTCTTCCCAAGCCAGCGCCACGGGGTTGCGCTGCCACGCCTCCGGCGCATGGGCGAGAATGGTCCGTTCACCGGCTTTTCCTGTAAGCGAAAGAGGCGCCCGCCCGTCCCGGGTCACGGTTTCCTTCGGGGTATCATAACGAATAAAATACCGCGGGGGTGAAACATCGGCCAAGCTGGTCGCCTCAAAACGCCCTTGGGCCGGTTGCTCAAGACCCCCGCCGAGCATCATGACCTGTTTATTGCCCGCGCCTTCTTTGGTGTGCCAATAGATGGAACGAACCCGCACGGAGTTGTCGCTCCTGCTATTAACCAGAGAGACCTCCAGCTTGACGCCGGGAACATCCCGCCAGACGTGCACTCGGGCAACGTAAGCGAGCAGCCCGCGCCCCTCCCGGTCCATCATGCGCCCCGCCCCGCGGTAAGTCCGGTGCAACGGGCCATCCCGCTCGACCGACCACTCCGCGTTTCCGTCCCATTGCGAATCATAAACCCGGCCGTTGATATCAACGGCCCGCAAGGACGCCGCCTCAAAGAGCGCCCGCCCTTGGGCGTCGGTGATCCCTTGCCATAGCTGCCCGGGCGTCGCGGCGGGCTTCAGCATCCACGCGACCTCCCCCTCTTGCCGAGGCGCCGGACGCTCTCGCGGGCCCGACTCGATTTCCATCGTGTAATTTTGCCAACCCGGCACGAGTTCGTCGGTAAAGAAGAGCCCGAGTATCTGAACTCCCTGCGAGCCGCTCCAATGCGTGAACACCTCCGTCTGCACGTCTATCGGCTGCCCCGCCTCGTTGCGCAAACTCACGCGGCCCCGTCCATCCCAAGCCCCTCGATTAAAGGGGATACCGACCGTGACCGGCTGACGCCCGGCCGTTTTTCCCGTGCCCTCGCGAAAGACCCGGATCGGCACGGTTCCCGTCCATGAGCTTTTTTCGCCATCGGGCCGCCGCCGCACTTCCAACTTGGGAACCCCCAAGGGAGGCGCCGCCTCCGTAAGCGCCTCCGGGCCGTCGGGCGAATACCCCTTCACACGCTCGCCTTTCGACCATTGCGCGGCATCCACCCACACGACGCCCTCCGCTTTTGGATGAATCCTAAAATTAAGCGGACCATGGATATCCATATAGCGGCGATAGAGGTTGGGGATGCCCCGCACCACCAAGTCGTAGCGTTTCCACTCGGTCGTTAACTCCACCCGCTTCGAAACCGTTTGCTCATTGAGCATTCGATACGCGCCCACGCTCAGCTCGCACGGAACCCCCTCCCGGTCCGCCTTCAGATAAACGGAAAACACCCACGGATCGTTAACCGGGGCATTGCTCCATATCTCGTCCCGCGTGACGATTTTCTCCCACGCTTCCTCCATCAAAACGAGAGGTTCGGCCGCCCCGCCTCGAAGCGAGCGTTTCCCATGATGCGCCGTCGTATCATCAATCGCCCAAGCCGCCGGGGTTTTAACAAACGGGGATGTTCCGGCCATCCGATGCCACAGAAGAACATCTTCGATTTTATCCCCGTTCTCGAAGCTACTATTACTCAGGTAATTTACCTCGACGCCGCCCTCATCACGCCCGCTCGCGGCGGCGATGGGCTGGTTCCAGAGCCGCACCGACTCGATCTCGCCCTTGAAGTATTCATTCCCCCGCTTGCCGACGGTAAACGAACTCACCGACGGTCGCAGCAGAGGTTGGTTGAGCGAAACCTTCCCCATCTCCCTTCCATTGAGGAACAAGGATATGAACGTCCCGTCTGAAACGAGCAGGAGCGTCTGCCACTCCCCCACGCGTAGATTTCTACTCGCATCAAGTTTCCTATATCCGCCGGGATAAGGAGTCTGATCAATGGCCACGAAGACGGGTCGCATCGGCCGCTTTGCATCCCCCGTCGAGAGATACCACCCTCCCATCCTCGAATCCGCATAGTCCGAGACGATGCCCCCGGCACCGTCACGGTTCTCCGGCTTGAGCCTGACCTCCACCGAGAACCCGTCCCGGGCTTGATAAAGCTTTCTTACCTCCGGGAACTCCAGCGAACGAGTTCCATCAAAAAACTTGTCCGCCTCATGCTCGGCTTTCCATTCCCATACCGGTGATGAAGGGGCCGCATCGGCGACCGAGGAAAAAATAAAGGCGGCGGCGAGCAACACCGCCGCCACGGGGAATTTAGCCAGAATCATGGTGAAAATAAAAAGGCCGCCGTCACAGCGGAACTAATACGGACAGGCCCAACCGGCCCGGAAACCCAAAAACGGCCGGACGTTGGCCCCTGGTTGATACAACGCCGCCGCGCGACAAGATCCCGCCCTGGAGCCACTTCAAACGATGACGCGGACCGCACGGGTGGAGAAAGCCCGAATCGACCTATCCCCCTCCGTGCAATCCGCGGTTAAAACCTGATGGATTGAATTGTTGCCAGCACGACCGCCGACCAAGCGGGCCATCGTTGTTACTTGCCCCGCACAGAGCGCCGTCTCACACAAACGAACATCCCGGCAAACGCCCCGAGCAAGTAAGCCGATGCCGAGGGTTCGGGGATTTGCTGGATCTGCTGCTGCCGAAGGCTCTCCAGTTGCGCAAGCGTCAGCGCCCCGGAGCCGTCTTCGGCGGCACCCCAGAGACCAATATTGTCAATATAACCCTTGAACGCGCGATTCGTGCCGAACTCGCCGTTGTTGGAACTCACATTTCCGACCGTGAGATTACGAGTTCCCGCCTTGAAATCGCCCACGTTTCCGGTGAGCGCCGTGGAGGCCACGGATACCGGCGTGTCGACTCCGCCTATATAAAAAGTAACCACGGCGTCACCCGGGCCACTGTTGTCAAACGTGACGGCAAAGAAGACCCAGCTTCCGACGGCCGTGTAGGTGCTGGGATTGGAATCAAAGTTCACCCGGCCATTCGCCCCACGATGTTCAATCGTAGCGAGCCATCCGACCGCCCCTCCAAACGGAATCCCGCATCCGAAGAGCCGGGGAACGCGTTGAGAAGATGAGCGTTTGTGGTGAGAGCGGTTTGAGAGGCGTAAAACCACCCCGCCATCGTCAAGGACGCCGCACCGTCCAAAACCGCCAGATTCCCCCCAACGGCACCGCTGCCAAATCCGCCCATACTGAGCGCTCCGGACAAATTCAGCGTGGTATCCCCCGGCGCTCCGCTTGGCCCGGTCCCGCCCAGCCGATTGTCCAGCACCGCCGCCCCCGCCGTCTGCGCCGTCCACCGATACATATTCAAATCCATCTCGGCGGTGCCCGTGCTTTCCACCGTGTAGCCATCCGCCGAATTGAAATCATAAAATAAAGTCGGCGCGGGAACGGTCACCTGTGCCGAGGCGAGACTGGCTGCGGAGAGGGTGAGTCCGAGACCAAGCGAGAGCTGAGTGAGCTGAAGGGGTATTTTTTTCATCGTCACAAAAGGTGCCCGGCGCGCCCACCCACCCTCAATTCGAGAGGATTTACGGAACTGGTCACGTTATGTTCCAACGCGAGCCGAGCCTCTCCCGCCCGACGCCCAATTCAACCAACACCGCCGGGCGGACCGGCCCACGCGCGGCACGTATCAAACCCTATAACATTCGCCCCCCGCCTCCGCCGGCGAAGATCCGTGTCGCTTACCGCAAGCTGCCCCAGAACGGCGACCGCCGCCGTTCCTCCGACGAACCCGCGGGAAACTCGCCCAAGGTCCGCGAACTCACATGGCCATCGAGATGCACCATGTTGATCCTTCCATTGAGGTGCTGGAACAGACCCGTCCTCGACGCCCCATCCCAAATCGCGCTCACGCTGCTCGTGCTGACCGTGCGCGCCGGCACACCGCTGCCGCCCGCCAGATAAACCCCGTCCATGAAAAACACCATTTGCGCCGGGGCCACGACCTGCGACATATGCGTGGCGTGCCGGTCAAAGGGCGACTCGCGCTTCCCGTCCTCCGAAACGCACGCGTAAATGCTGATGGAGTAGCTCCGGTGCCACTGGCTGTTCGGCCCCATGATATTAATCAACGAGGGGCAGGCCATGGGCGAAACCTCGGGCGCGGCGTTCTCCATGCCCTCCCGGTAGTCCAAGTAAGGCAACACCGAGCCGCGTTTCGTGTTCTGCGGAAACCGCCACCAATACATCGCGTCCGGCATTTCATTTCGTTGATCCGCGATCATCATCAGTCCCGCCGTCCCCAGTGAGCGTAACCGGGCCTTGCACTGGGTGCTGAGAGCCGACTCACGCACCCTGCCCAGACCGGACAAAACCAACGCCGCCAATACACCGATCACCGCGATCACGGTCAGCAGCTCGATCAAGGTCATCCCCGCGCGCGTCCGGCCCGTGTTCATGACGCAACCTCCTGCGACTGCGGCCCCATGAGCCCCTCGTTTTCCCGCGCCGAGACCTGGCCGACCGCCGAAAGAGCCCCCCTGACGCGGGGCGCGAAACACATGGGCATGGGGGGTATATTTTTCATGCGAGACAGCGTGCTCGGCCCGGCCTCGGGCGCTCAACCCGATACCATTTACGGAACTGGTCACACCATGTTCCAATGCGGTGCCCCGCCGTCGCCAAATCGCGACCGAACAAGCCACCTCCGGCCAGCGCAGCAGAGCCCCACGATCGCGCCCACTGGAGAGCAAACATGCGGGCCGGCGAACATCACTCGCCGCGCTTCGCCGAGCGATCGGCGACGATCTGCTTAACCAGCCCGTCCGCAACATCCGGAAAACTCTGCGCCGTCGCCTCGGCACAGCGCAAAGTCAGATGATACTCGAATTTCGCCCCCGGCCGTTTCGGCGGAACGACCTGCGTGTAGAACTTGTTGTCCCGCCGCCGCACGACGAAAAAATTCCCCTGGTTGCGACGAGTGCGATACGCCTCGTCCGGCACAAACGTCGCCACCACACCGGACCGGGCAAAAAGCATCGAGAGGCTGGAAACTCCGGCATGTCCGGCCAAGCTCTGATGCGTGTCGCTCGCAGGCAACACGTCTTCCGCCACCCTCCCATCCGCAAGGACAAGCCGGTAAAACTCGGCCTCCTTGGGAAATATCAACATGAAGGCGTAAAGAAACTTCGCCACCGAAGCATCGCCGATCACTTCGAAGTAATAACTCTGCCTCAATCCTTCGGGCGAGAGCTCCAATACCGAGCGATGGCTGTAAGGCCCCATCACGGAGTCCTTCACCAGGCGCATCACCCCGCCGACCTGGCCGCCATAGTGTCGCCGCGCGGAGCCCAAGGGAATCACCGCACCATCCTGCGTCAGTTCCAGTGAAGTCACCTCCTCGCGGCCATGCCCGGTGCCGATCCACTGTTCCTCGCCCTGTCCACCCACATTCAACACCGGCTGCATCCAGCCGCTGGGTATCAACACGGGAGTCCCCCGGTAGATGAGCGAGCGGATCGTAAAGGCGGGCGCCTTCTCAACGGTCATACTATAATCACCCGACTCCACCGTAAAGCTATCCGGCAGCCTGTTCGCATCAAACGAGGGCGCGGCGACCGCACCCAGACACAGGCACAGCGCCGCATAACAACCAGATAATCTTTTCATCATAATTATACTAAAAAGGAAAATGCCGCCGACGCACGCTGGGCCGAGCCGCCGACCGCCTCAATCCGTCCAGATTGGCCAAACCTATCGGACCTTATCCCGAAGCGACCCGCCATCGCCGCCCCTCGCCAGTAACAAAGAGTGGATAGCTTCGGCACACCGTCCGTTTTTGTCCGTTCGGCCAAAGAGCACAACGCTGGGCCCATCTTATCTGCATTCGTCATGCTTTCACAAAACCCAGCCATCAAGATCGGCGTCATCGGCGCCGGCCTGCGTATCCGCCATGTTCTTAGTCTCCTGCTCAACGAGGCCGCGGGGCGTATTCAAATTGCCGCCGTGTGCGACCCCGACCCGGAAGCCATCGAAGCGATGCAAAAAATGGCGGGCTCGCGACTGAGGGTTTATCAAAACGAAAAAACCCTGTGCGGCGATCCGGAGATCGAATGGGTGTTCATCGCCTCCCCCAACTGCTATCATCGCAGACACGCCGTGACCGCGCTGGACGCCGGTAAAAACGTCTTCTGTGAAAAACCGCTGGCGACCACCCTCGAGGACTGCCTCGCCATCCGCGACGCGGTCGAGCGCTCGGGGAAAGTCTTCTCCTTCGGTCTCGTGTTACGTTACTCCCCGCATTACCGCAAAATACACGAGCTGCTCCAGCAGGGTGCCATCGGAAAACTGGTTTCCTTCGAGTTCAACGAAACCATCAACTTCAACCACGGCGGTTATATCTTTGGCGGATGGCGGCGGGACAAATCGATCGCCGGCAGCCACATGCTGGAAAAGTGCTGCCATGACATCGATATCGCCAACTGGCTCACCAACAGTCGCGCCATCGCCACCGCCAGCTTCGCGGGTCTCGATATTTTCACTCCCGACAATCGCGACCTGACCCGAAAGGCCGGTTACGATGCCAACAACCGTCGCGCCTACCAGACCTGGATGCCCCCCGGCCGCGAGACCGACGCCTTCCGCGAAGGCGCGACGATCATGGATAACCAAGTGACGATCATCGAGTATGAGAACGGCGTCCGGGCCACTTTCCACGCCAACTGCAACGCCGCCTTTCACGAACGCAGACTCTATATGTGCGGCACCGAGGGAACCCTGCGCGCCGACGTGATCTCCGGCATCATTGAAGTGCAGCGCATCGGCTTTGACCAAAAACGCCAAACCTTCTCCACCAAAGTGGCCAGCGACGGCCACGGCGGCGGCGACGCAAAAATGGCCCGAAGCCTGTGCGCGACAATCATCGATGGCGCGCCGCCACTGGCCGACGTAAACGATGGCCTCCTCGCCTGCGCCACCGTGTTCGCAATCGACCAAGCGCAGGAGACCCGCTCCATCGTCGACGTAAAACCGATCTGGGATAAAATCGAGCAGCCCGTCTCAGCCCGATAAGGACGCTCTAAAACGCGAAGCCAACACCCTGCCCCACGCCGCGCCCGGCACTCTTCACTTGTATACCAAGCATCTTTTTCGCTGATAGCATGCAGCCCCAGTTCACCACCCCAGACGCGCCGAAATGCCCCCTCGTAAACAATCATCGCCCCCCAACGGGCGCCTACATCTCGAGCCCTACTTTAATAAGCTAAAGTCTCCCGACAGCTACCTGGCCGGCATTCACACCCACAAGGCCCTGCTGCCCAAAAACCTGCTGGTTTTCTTCCATTTAAGGAGGGATCTGCTCGAAGCCACCCCTCGCCGGAGGTTTCACCACCACAGATATGTCCTGACGATCCCGGTGAAAGACGCCGGCCGCATCGTCGTAAACAACAAGGAATTCATACTAAACCCGGGCTGCGCATTTCTTATAGCGCCACATCAAATCCACTGGTTTAACCCCGAGGAAACAAAGAACCTCGAACTGCTCTTCATCACCTCTGAATGCGAGAACGCCGAACTGCTGTCGGCGCTCAACAATATCAACATTCAGATTGATAAAACATCACGTCAGCACCTCGTCCGCCTGCTCAAATCATACACATCGGGCAGTCCCTACGACGACTTTCGCAACAGCGAGATCCATCTCTTTGCCTCCCTGTTGCTCAACAGCCTGCTGCGCACCGCCAGCGCCACACTCCCCAAAAGCGCGCGGGACCTCACGGAGGAAATCCCGCTGATCGACCATATCAACCAGACCATCAACCAGCGGATGACGGCCAACCTCAGCCATGCCACCCTGGCGGCCTCGCTGCACTGTTCGGTGGGACACCTGCGCAAACGCTTTCGCAGCACCTATGGCATTAGTCTTGGCGACTACATCACCACCCTGCGCCTGCAGCGCGCCAAGACACTCCTGCTGCAATCCAGGCTTTTGGTTAAGGAAATCGCCTTTGAGTGCGGCTTTGTAAGCAACTCTTCGTTCAACCGCTTCTTTTTAAGAACCCTTGGCTGCACGCCGCTGGATTACCGCCGCATTCACGGAAAACCGTCGCAAGAGAGCAGCGAGTGACGCCATGCCGCGCCACAGGCGAGCGGAAGACGTCAGACCTCGAGGGCCCTATTGCCCAACCCCCAAGCAATTGTCCCAAAATTACTTACTGGAGCTTTTCTCACCGGTGATAAACGTCCGTTATCCCTCGCAACGCGCGTCGATCGCCGAACTGGCGGAACAGGCCTTGGGCCCGGTGTTCGCGGATGCGCCGGAAAGCATCCGGATCCACGTGGTCACGCATTCGCTCGGCGGAATTTTGCTTCGGCGATATCTGCACGACTACGGGACGCCCGCCGCCCTCGGACGTGTGGTGATGCTTGCCCCGCCGAACCGGGGTAGCGAGATCGTCGATACGCTGGCGGGCTGGCGTTTTTATCGGTGGGTCAACGGCCCGGCCGGACTCGAGCTGGGCACCGGGGACGCGGCGACGCCGATCGCGCTCGGTGCACCGCCCGACGGGGTGGAGATCGGCGTGATCGCGGGGAGTTTTTCGTGGAATCCACTTTTCTCCGCATTGATCGCCGGGCCGGACGACGGCAAGGTGGCGGTCGAGCGAACCCATCTGGCTGGCGAGCGCGATCACCTCACCCTACCATATTCGCACACTTGGCTGATGAATCGCGCGGAGACGCGTCGCCAGGTCGCCCGCTTTTTACGGAACGGGCGGTTCTCGCGGGCATGAAAAAACCGCGCGCCGAAAACGGAGCGCGGCAAAGGGGGGCCGAGCGGGGCGATGGCGCGTCCGCGCCACGTCGCGGCTCAGTAGTCGTTGTTGGTGATGACGCCCCAGAGGACCTTCACCTGCGTGCCGGAGGGTTTGCCGGCGTTGCCAATCAGCTCGTTGGAGTTGCCGTCGATGCTGGTGATGGGGGCGGGCTGATAGGCGCCTTTTTCGATTTCGACCAGACCGCCAAGGATGTTGGTGCGGCTGCCGGTGCGGGTGTTTTGGTGGGCGCAACCGGAGAAAACGGCGGCGACGGCGATAAGGGCGAGGGGCAAAAGGGCCTTCTTGTTCATAGGGGGAGAGGAAGAGAGATGGTTGCGGGCGACGGCTTTGGCAAGCCTCACGTCACCGAGGATGTGCCGGGGTCTGTTCCCCGGGCGCGGCCAGCGCGGCGTCGGTGCGCGTGGCGGTGAAATCCGGGGCGTCGCGAAGCAGGTCCGCCTGCCAGGGAAGAAGAATCTCGTCGAGCCGTCCGGGTTCGCGGCAGAGCGTCACCAGCGTGCTGCGCGGCGCGATGAGCGTCGGATCGAGATCGAGTTTGGCCGCGACGCGATCGCGATGGGCCTTGATGCGATCCTGTCGCTCGACCTCGGCTTGGGTGAGGTGGATGCGTTCGGTCCTCGGGCGACGCGGCAACGTGGCGGGGTCACGGGAAAACCCTTCTCGCAGCGCGGCGGCGAGAGAGGGGGCGAGCCGGGACTGACGTTTGCCGAGATTGACGGTGGCGAGGATCGTCTCGAGCGACTCCCCCTCCTCGGCGGCCTGCGCCATCCGGAAGAGCAGGTCGTTGCTGCACACCTTGAACGGCGGGGTGTCGATGTCCTCCGCCCATTTTTCCCGCCAATGCCAGACGGCGTGGAGCACGGAAAGACCGCGCCCGCGGAGGCGATCGGACGGCCCGACTCGCCAGGCGTTTTCCTCGTCGCGCGGAAAACCGGTCACGCCGCTCTCGATTTGACGGCGGCACTGCTGATCGAGCCATTCGAGGCGGTCGAGGGCGGCGAGTTCGCGAGTGAGCAAGTCGCGCAGCGCGGGCAGGTGCCAGACGTCGAGCGCGGCGTAGTCGAGAAGCTTGGGGGTGAGGGGACGTTTGGACCAGTTGGCCTTCTGGCCGGATTTGTCCAACAGGAGTCCGAAGTGTTGCTCGAGCAGCGCGCCGAGGCCGACGCGCGGACGGTTGAGCAACTGGGCCGCGAGCATGGTGTCGAAAAGGCTGCGCGGGCGGAAGCGGCAGAGGTCGTGCAGGAGGCGGATGTCGAAATCGCTCCCGTGCATGATGAGGTGCTTCTGCGCGAGGCGCTCCCAAAGCGGCTCCAGCGGCAGCGGAGTCATCAGGTCCACGAGGTAGACTTCGCCGTCCACCAGGAACTGGAGCAGGCAGACGCGCGTCCGGTAGTGGAACATGTTGTCCGCCTCGGTATCCATCGCGACCTCGTCGACACGGTCGAGGGCGGCGTAGAGCGGCGGGAGTCCGGCGGGAGTGTCGATGAGCACGAAGTGGGGGGGCTTTTCGCCGGTGGTGGCCACGGCGGTGCGGGCGGGGGCGGGAGCGGCAGGAGCCATGCGCACGCGGTTGATCTCGGCGGCGGGGCGCGGCGTGGCGGAGGGACGCTGCGCGGAAACGTGTCGCGGGCGCGGGGCGGAATCGGCGGCGGGCGCGGAGATGTTATCGCCGAGCGGGAGCTCGCCCTGATCCGGGCGCGGGCCGCGGCGACGGCGGCGGGGACGGGAACGCGAGCCGGGGGCGGAGACGCGGTCGTCGGTGGCGGAGGCGGGGGAACTCGCAGGAGGGGTGGGGGCGGAATTCGATCCCGTGAAAAAAGAAATCAGGCGCTTGAGCATCAATGAGACTCGCGGCGGCGGGAGCGCGTTGGGCGCGCGTGCGACCGGGAGGCGTGACAGCGAGCACAAGCGAGACACGCCGCGGGGGAAAGCGGAAAACGGGGCGGCGTCGAGCCTCTGTTCCGCGCCGCGACCACTTGCAGGACGAACTCAATCGGGAGAGTGGATTGAGTCGCTCGCAGCTCTCTATTTGAATGTCCCGCCGAAGGTAAAGAAGCGCTGGTTATTGCATTTCCACGGCATTTGATGCGTGGAGGTCTGTGGGCGCGTTTGAGGTGATGGGTGCACCTTTCTCTTCGAAAATGGAAGAGACCGCAGGAAGCGCTGGTTTGTAAAAATATATGAAAGATTCGCCACGTTTTTGCGTGATTGATATAAAATGAATTGACTAAGTGTAAATACGTAGGGGTAAGGCCCTGTGTGCCGTGGCGATTCCGCTCTTAGGCACCCTTCCGCCATGCTGTCCATGCTTCGTATTCGCCCGTGGGTCCTCGTGTTGTTGTTTGTCGCGCTTGGTTTCGGCACCGTCGCGAGTGCCGGCGAGGCGGGCTCCGGTCTTGGCCAAGTGCGCCAAGTGCCCGCCATCAACGGCGGCGCGACCGTCGAGGGCAGCCTGCACATGATGAGTGGCGGCGCGGTCACGCTAAACGGCGGCGCAACGATCACCCACGATCTTCTGGTGCCCGGCACCCCGACGGTGCGCATCAACGGGAAACCCAACTACGGCGGCACCGTGGAGGGCACCGGGCCGACCACCCCGTCGAATTACACCATCACGCTCAATGGTCAGGCGACCCTCCGCAACGTGGTGCGCCGCACCGCGCCGCTGACCCTGCCGACGGTGCCGCCCCCGCCCGCTCCTGCCGGCACGCGCAACGTCACGCTCAACTCCGCCAATCAGCCGGTCGGCGACTGGGGAACGCTTCGCAATCTCACGCTCAACGGCAACGTCGGCCAGGTCGCCGTGCCGCCCGGCACCTACGGCGACTTCATCGCCAACGGCGGCTCCGGGTTCACGCTCGGTATCAGCGGTTCCACTACGCCGGCGGTTTACAATCTCCAGCGCCTCACGCTCAACGGTCAGGCGCGCATCGAGGTCGTCGGTCCGGTGACGCTCAATCTCGCCAACGGTCTCGCGGCAAACGGCCCGATCGGCTCCGCCGCGCACCCGGACTGGCTCGCGCTCAACATCGCCTCGGGTGGCCTCACGCTGAACGGCGGCTGCACGATCCACGCCTTCGTCACCGCGCCCGCCGCCGGCGCCGGCACCGTCATCATCAACGGCAACAGCATGCTCGATGGCGGTCTCGTCGCCGACAAACTCATCGTCAACGGCGGGGGCCTGTTGCGGCTTCGCCCGGGCGGCGAGGATGGTGGTAGTGGTCCGGTGAATACGGCTCCCGTCGCCGCGAGCCAGTCTCTGTCCACGCCCGAGGACACGCCGCTCACGCTGACGCTCTCCGCGACCGACGCCGAGACCGATCCGCTCACCTACCAGATCGTCGCCCTTCCGGCCCACGGCGTTCTCACGCTGGCCGACGGCGCGCCGCTTCCAGCGCTTGGCGCCGCGTTGCCCGCCGCCACGCTGCGTTACACGCCCGCCGCCGACTACCACGGCCCGGACGCCTTCACCTTCCGCGCCCGCGACGTCGCCGGCCTCGAGTCGAATGTCGCCACGATTTCGATCACCGTCACGCCGGTGAACGACGCTCCGACGGCGACGCCGCTGGTCGTGCGCACGCCCGAGGATACGCCGGTGGCGATCACCTTGTCCGGGCATGATCCCGAGGGCTCGGCGCTCACCTACGCGGTCGTGACGCAACCGACCTCCGGCAGCCTGAGCGGAGAAGCGCCGACGTTAACTTATCAACCGGCGCCCGATTTCGTCGGGGAAACGAGCTTCACCTACATCGTCACCGACGCCGAAGGGGTCGCCTCCGCGCCGGCGACCGTCACGATCACCGTCGATCCGGTGAACGACGCGCCTGTCGCGCAAGACGGCGAAGCGAGCGGCCGGGAGGATCGGCCCTTGGTGATCGAGTTGTTGGCGACGGATGCCGATGGCGACCCGTTGACCTACGCGATAGTCGCCCCGCCGGTCCGAGGCACGCTCACGCTTTCCGGCAATCAGGCCACCTACGTTCCCGCCGCCGATTTCTTTGGCGACGACAGCTTCACGTTCACGGCGAGCGACGGGGAGATCGTCTCCGTGCCGGCCACCGTGAGGATCACGATTCTCCCCGAGAACGACGCGCCGCAGGCATCGGCGATTCCGCCGCGAACGACGCCCGAGGACACGCCGCTGCCGTTGATCTTGCATGGAACGGACCCGGATGGGGATGTATTGAAAATTAAACTACTCACCCCGCCGGCGCACGGCGTTCTCGCCCTTGCCGGCGGCGGCGCCTTGCCGCCCGAGGGCACGCTCATGCCCGAGGAGGGTGTTGAGGTCGTCTACACCCCGCAGGCGAACTATCACGGACCGGATGGTTTTGGGTTTTCGGTTTTCGACCCCTCCGGCGCGGAATCGGCTCCCGTGTCGGTGTCGATCCATGTCACGCCGGTGAACGATGCGCCGGTCGCCGACTCCGCCGACTATGCGGTGAACGAACACGAGACGCTTTCGCTGGTGCTGAGCGCGACCGACGCCGATGGCGACGCACTCACCTATGCGCTCACGTCGCAGCCAAACCTCGGCACGCTGACGGGCGCTCCGCCGACCCTGATCTACACGCCGCCGGCAAACACCGATGCGTTTGTCGAGTTCACGTTCGTCGCGAGCGATGGCCAGGCGACTTCCGCGCCCGCGACGATTCGCATCGAGGTGCGCAATCTGCCCGACGCGCCCGTGGCGCGGAACCAGATGCTGACGCTCGCCGAGGACACGGCGCTTGCCCTGACGCTTGAGGCTATCGATCCCGACGGCGACGAACTGGTTTACGAGGTTCTTGTCCCGCCCGCCCACGGCACGCTCACCGGGACGGCGCCGACCCTCACCTATACGCCGAACGCGAATTTCCACGGCACCGATTCGTTCAGCTTTGTCGCCCGCGACGCCTCGCTCGAATCCGCCCCGGGCGTCATCACGCTCGTCGTGACGCCGGTTGCCGATGCTCCGCGTGCGCTACCTGCACGGGTTCTGGTTCCCGAGGATACCGCCAAGACGATCACGCTCGTCGGAGTGGATGATGATGGCGATGGGTTGCGCTACACGCTGACATCGCTTCCCGAGCATGGCGTCTTGTCGCTGTTGGATGGCGGAGCCTTGCCTCCCTTGGGACAGCCTCTGCCTGACGGCGTGGATTCGCTGCGCTATACCCCTGCTCCTGATTACAACGGGAGCGATGCGATCTCCTTCACGGTTGTCGATCCGTCCGGTGACGTTTCTGATTTGGCGGTCATTGCGATCACGGTCGTTGCGATCAATGACGCTCCGATTGCGCATTCCGCCGCCTTCACGGTCGCGCCGGGTATAACCTCCGAGCTTTCCCTTTCGGCGACGGATCCGGACGGAGACGAGCTAACCTACGAAATTGTGGGGGCACCCCTTCACGGAACCGCGGTTATCGCGGGTTCGATTCTTCGATACACCGCGGACGCGACGTATTCAGGTTTTGATACGGTGAGCTTCCGTGTGCGGGATGTATCTTTGCAGTCGGAGGCGGCAGGTGTTCTGCTGACCGTGCTGGCGCCTGACGGGCCGCCGTTGATTGATGCGGGAGGGGAGGTGACTGTTTCGGTGCTGGATGGCGCGGAGGGGCGCGTCGGCACGATCGTGGTCAACAATGACGAGTGGACGCTTTCCGACACGGGCTTCGCAAATGCGCCCACCGCCGCCAACTTCGCCCTTAACTTGGCGAATTGGTTCAAACGGGGGCCGAAAGCGAAGCTGCTCGTTTACTCGTCCAACTTTGGTCTTACGGGTGCACGCCTCGCCACGACTATTCGTGGGGCCGGGCACGAATGGGTCGTTCGCTCCGGCGCGGCGCCAACACTTGCGGAGCTCTTACTCTATGATGCTGTGTTTCTGTGCGGGTTGCCGGTGCCTACGGGGACGCTCAACAGCTATGTAAACGAAGGCGGCTCCATTTATTTGTGCGGGCAAGGTTACGGCCAGGATCAGACTTGGTGGAATCCGTTTCTCGCCGGCTACGGACTTCGCTTCGGCCCGGCAAACCCCGTGGTGGCCACGGTTCCGGTCAACAGCACTCACCCGTTGTTGGCGGGGGTTACTTCGCTCTTCTACTACAATGGCAACGACGTCGAGCTGTTGCCGACGCCGAACGTCACCAACAACGAAATCCTGCACAAGACGGGGATCTATAACCTAATCTCCGCCTACACGACCGGACGATTCACCGTGGACTTGACCGGCTCGTTGCTGACCGCGGGCTCTGGTGGCTCTGTCACCTATACTTGGTCGTTTGTGGAAGGGCCCGGCCTTGTGCGCTTCCAAGATTCCGCCGCGCTCCAGACCCGAGCCTATTTCTCAGCAGCGGGCACCTATCGACTTCGGCTCACCGCGACGAGTGCTACGGGGGTGACGTCCTCCGCCGAAACAGTTGTTCACCTCCGCGTCAACACGCCTCCATTGGTCGACGCCGGACCCGACCTTCAGGCAATCGTCGGGGCCCCCGTTGCGCTCGCCGGAAGCGCGGAAGACGACGGAAATCCATCGTCGCCGACGGGTCTGGTGGTGCGCTGGACGCAGACGGATGGTCCCGCTCCGGTGACGATGGACGATCCCTCACGCGCGGATGCCACCGTGGTGTTTCCCGTGCCCGGCACGTATCGGCTGACCTTGTCTGCCGACGATTCGGAACAGACCTCTTCCGATACGGTGACCGTGACGGTGAGCGAGCTCACCAAGCCCAACGCCGCACCGGTTGTTGCCGTGGCTTCTCCGCTGCGAGTCCAAGTAGGGGAGCCCTTGCTTCTGGGCGCTTCGGTCTTTGACGACGGATTACCGTCGCCCGGATCACTTACCTACCAATGGAGTGTCGTCGCGGGACCTGCCACGCCTGCGTTCCAGAATCCTGCGGCGTTGGATACGACGGTGAGCTTCCCTGTGACAGGTTCGTATCAGCTTCGCGTGGTTGTCAGCGATGGGTTGTTGGAGGGATCCGCGGACTTGCTGGTCGATGTGCAGGCGGCGGATGTGCCGGTGGAAAATCGCGCCCCGTCGGTGACACTTCAAGTGCCGTCGATCATTTATGTCGGCGCCTCCCATGACCTGATTGCGAGCGCGACGGATGATGGTCTCCCTGCGGATGAATCGCTGAGCTATGCTTGGACCAAGGTCCTTGGCGATGGTCCGGTGACGTTTGGCACACCCTCGGCGGCAACCACGTCCGTCCTCGTCGGTGCGCCCGGCCAATACGTGATTCGGGTCACTGTAAGCGATGGTGACCTGATGACATTCTTGGATTGCCCGCTTAACGCCGTGTTTCCGGTGCAAACGAACGTGGCGCCTACCGTTTCGCTTCCGGCCAGCGCCGCCGCCAGCCTCAAGGTTCCGCTTACTTTGACCGGCACGGCCGTCGACGACGGGCTTCCTGCGCCACCCGCTGGCTTGTCCTACCGTTGGCAGAAGGTGTCCGGACCCGGAGCCGTGTCGGTTTCAAATCCGACGACCCCATCCACAACCGTCACATTTCACTCCACCGGAGATTACGTGCTTCGCCTCGTGGCGGACGATGGGTTGCTCTCCGGATTCGCCGACATCGCCGTTTCCGTAACGGTGCCTTCGGATCCCAAACCTCCGGTGGTGTCGATTTTCGAACCGCTGAACGGATTTGTCCCGCCCGCGACACCTTTCGAGATCGCAGCGCGGGCAAGTGATCCGGTCGGAGCAATCACCAAGGTGGAGTTCTTTATCGATGGGGTTTTCGCCGGCGCGCAGACATTGCCCGCCGCGGGCGAGCCGGACACCTATTTCTGGCCGCTGACAGGTGGCTTGGCGCAGGGCGTCTACACGCTTACCGTCCGGGCCACCAACCATATCGGCATCACCGCGGCGTCCGAGCCGTTCCTCCTCACGGTTTCGGACCAGACATCCTCCAACTCGGAGACGGTGGAAATACACACGCCGCTCGACGGCGACCGGATAACCGCCCCCGTCGAATTCACCGGCATCGTCGCCCGCGCCGGGCTGATGTCGTGGAAACTTGAATACAGGTTGACGCCCGCGAACCCGAACGCCTCGGACGCAGCGGCACCATGGACGACCTTTGCCAACGGCACCGAGTATGCGGGAACACCCGCCTCCGGTGATGATCCGGCTATCCCCGCATCGCTCGGGACTTTCGATCCGACGCTGTTGCTCAACGGCCTCTACCAGGTCCGCCTCTCCGCGACTTCAACCAACGGCACCACGCTTTACGATTTCGTTCGCACCGTCTTGGTCGACGGCAAGCTCAAGCTCGGTGTCATCGAATCGACCGTTGTCGACCTCGAAGTGCCTGCGCCCGGATTCCCGCTTCGCATCGAGCGGCGCTATTCGTCCGCAGATCGTTCCGCCGGAGACTTTGGCCCCGGCGCCACGCTCGCGTCTTCCGCGGTCAGACTTCAGCTCGCCCAAGAGCTTGGCGCGAACTGGTTCGGATACCTGGTCTCGGGTCCCCTCGGCGTTCCGCTCTATCGCGTCGATCCCGTGCCTCCGGAAGACGCCACCGGCGTGCCACCCATGCCACGGACCGTGGCGATCACGCTGCCCGATCAGACCGTTCTCCGCTTCGAGCCGGACCTGACGCCCAAGCAGCAGATCGTTCCCATCAGCGAAGCGAATGTCTTCTTCCGCCCTCTCGCGGGCACGACCGGCACACTTGTGCCCCTTGATTCGTCGCTCGCCCCGAACACCGAGGTGCTGCTGAGCAACGTCACCGGCGATCTCGATCTCCTGGATGTTGAAACCGGTGCGCCACTCGATCCCGCCGCCTACCTGCTCACCACGCTCGATGGCACCGAATACATCATCGACGCCGGCGGTTCGCTCCTCTCGCAGCGCGATCCGAACGGCAACTCGATCACCTACACGCACGACGCGATCATCCACTCGAACGGTCTGCGGCTCGACATCACCCGCGACACCGCCGGACGCATCACTCGCGTCACGGATCCGGCGGGCCGTCAGGTCAACTACACCTACGACGCGAGCGGTCGCCTGATCTCCGTCGCCGACGCCTCGGGCCACGCCACCACCTACGGCTACGCCGGAGGGTCCTCGCTCGTCGTCTCGGTGCAGCCGCCCGCCGCCATTCGTCCGACCTACAATGCCTTCGATGCGCTCAATCGCTTCGTCGGCCGCGTCGACGCCATGCTCGGCGAGACCAAACTCGACTACGATTCCGCCGAGCAGACCAAGACCCTGCGCGACGCGCTCGGTCACGAGACCGTCTATCGCTACGATCTGCTTGGCAACGTCACCTCGATCACGAATCCGCTCGGCCACGTGACGACCTACGAATTCGGCGACGGCCGCTTCCCCGACAAACCCACGCGCGTCACCAACCACCTCGGCGAATCCGTCCGCACCACCTACAACGCGCAAGGCCGCACCGCCACCGTCACCGATCCGCTCGGTCGCGTCACGAGCTACGTCTACGACTCCGCCGGCCGCTTGCTCAGCGAGACCGACGCGCTCGGGCATGCCGTCACGCGCACCTACGACGCAAAGGGCAACGTCCTCACCGTCACCGATCGTGGCGGCGGCGTGACCTCCTACACCTACGACGCCGTCGGCAATCCGCTCACGGTCACCGACGCGCTCAACAATGTATCCACATTCACCTACAACTCGCAGGGCCTCCCGCTCACCGAAACCGAGACGGATTCCGCCGGCGTCGTGTTGGTCGGTCGTTCCTTCACCTACGATCTCGCCGGCAACCTGCTCACCGAAACCATCCGGCAGACCGACGCCGACGGCATCACGCGTCCACGCGTCACCGCCTACACCTACGACGCCGCCGGTCGCGTCCGCACCATCACGCATCCGGATGGCCGCGTGGTTTCGCGCACCTACACCGATTCCGGCCAACTGGCGACGGAGACGACGCCGGAGCACGGCCTCGTCACGTATGCCTATGACGCCGCGGATCGTTTGATACGCGTCACCCACGCCGACGGCACCACGGAGCTCACCGGCTACGACGCGTTGGGGCGTGTCACCAGTCGCACCGACCGCGGCGGCTTCACGACGACCTACGTTTACGATGCCGCCGGTCGCCTCACCTCGGAAACACTTCCCGATGGCGGTGTGATCGCTCGCGTTTACGACGCCGCCGGCCGGGTGACCTCCGAGACCGACGATGCGGGCCGTGTCACCGCCACCACTTACGATGCCGCGGGCAATCCCACCGGCATCACGCATCCCGACGGCACCACGACCGAGCTCGCCTACGATGCGGCCAACAATGTCGCGACCCGCTCCGTTCGCGCCTTCGCCGAGCCCGAGTTCGCCGCGCTCGGCGGCTACGCCCGCAGCATCGCCGAACTTGGAGGACGCCCCGATGCACACCGTCTCGCCCAAGCGGGTGGCGGAGCCGGCGGCACGCCGGTGTCTCCGGGCGGCACACCTGCGCGCCGATTCCGCTTCACCTACGACGCCAACCACCGCCTGACGGAGGTCATCCATCCCGACGGCGTTACCCGCGCCACGCTCGAATACGATTTCCTCGGGCGCCCGACTCGCGTCACCAACGAACGCGGCGCCGTGTGGACTTATGAATACCAGGGCGGCAGCGCCATGCGCCGCACCCGCGTCACCGGTCCGTTGGGTTACGTCGAGAACTACGAATACGACGAATATGCAAACATCACGGCGCAAATCGACGCCCGCGGACGCCGCGTCGAGACCCGCTACGAAGGCGTGAAGCCGGTCCAGACCATCTTCCGCGACATCGGCGCCCCCACCTTCACGAGCATTCTGAACACCTTCGACGACACGACCGGTCGCCTCGCCACCGTTCGCGACCGCCGTTCGTTCGAGACCCGCTTCACCTATGTGGACCCGAACAAACCGGATCGCGAAATCATTCGCGCCGAGGGGCCGTCCGGCGCGGGCCAGTCTCATCGCACTCGCGAGGAATACGACTCCCGCGGCAACCTCGTCAAAGTCACCGACGCCCGCGGTTCCGTCACCGCCTACGAATACGACGCGTTCAACCGCCGCACGCTCGTCACCCATCCCGACGGCGTGAAGGAGCGAACGGTTTACGGCCCCGGCAACACCGTCGCCCGCACCGAGCACATCTCCGCTTCCGGCGAAGTTCTCGCCACGTCCTACGCCTACGACGCCAACGGCCGACTCTCCGCCATCACCCACCCCGACGGCGCCACCGAGCACCTGAGCTTCGACGCCGACGGACGCATCACCGGTCGCGTGGACGAGCGGGGCAACGCCACCACCTACGTTTACGACGATACCGCTCGCACCGTGACCGTGACCGACGCCGAGCTCGGCGTCACGCGCCACGCGTTCGACGCCGTGGGAAATCTCCTCGAGACCACGGACGCGCGCGGCCATCGCACGACCTACGAATACGATCTGCTCGGTCGTCTGACTTCCCGCACCGAGGCGGCCGACACCAACGTCGCCCGCACCACGCGTTTCGAATACGACCTGAATGGCAACGTCGTCACGCGTATCGAGGCGGCGAATACGCCGGACGAGCGAATCACCCGCTACGCCTACGATTCCGACGACCGTCTCCTGCTCACGATCTTCGCCGACGGCACGACCGTCCGCACCGAGCGCGACGCCGACGGCAATCTCTTGGCGCGCACAAATGAACGCGGCTTCGTCACGCGCAGCACCTACGACGCCTTCGGTCGCCTCACCAGCCTCACCGATCCTCTCAATCGCGTCACCACCTACAGCTATCCCGACTTCGGCGCCCAGGCCGTTCGCACCGATCCGCTCGGCCGCGTTTCCACCGATCATTTCGACGAACGCCAGCGGCTCGTTCGCCGTGAATTCGACGGCGGAGCCTGGATCGAAAACCTCTCCTACGACGCCTTTGGCCGCCTCGCCGAACGTCGCGAGCGCCGCGCCTCCACCGTCTCCTTCAGCGCGGCCCGCGTCACCGCGTATGCCTACGATGCGCGCGGACGCGTCTCCACGGTCACGCATCCCTCCGGCGGGGTGGACCGTTTCACCTACGATGATGCCGGAAACATCGATCAGATCGTCGATCCGCGCGGCTTCGCGACCACCTTCAGCTACGATCGCCTCAACCGCCGTGTGTCCGAAACGCGCCGCGGCTCCGCGGGCGAAACCAATCGCACCACCGCGTTTGAATACGATCCGGTGGGCAACCTCACCCGCCTCACCAAGCCCGGCGGTCAGGTTATCACCCGCACCTACGATCAGCTCAACCGTCCCCAGGTCGTCACCGCCACGCTCAACGCCACCGAGACCTATTCGCGCGCCTTGCTGCACGATGTGTTCGACCGGCTTTACGCCACCGAGGACGACCGCGGGCGCCACGAGTTCACCTACGATCTGCGCGACCGCCTGATCACCGAGAAAGATCCGCTCGGCCACACGCGCTCCTCGACCTACGACCCCGCGGGCAATCGTCTCACCGCCACCGACGAGCGCGGCTTCACCGCCAGCTTCACCTACGACGCACAGGATCGTGTCGTCGCCGCGACGCTCCCCGGAGGCACCAGCCGCGCCTACGAATTCGATGCCGCCGGCCGCCTCGTGCTGAGCACCTTGTCGGGCGCTGGCACGGCCACGGCCGTCTCGCCCGATCGCGTCACGCGCTTCGGCTACGACGGTCTCGATCGTGTTGTTCTCACCGAGCAACTCGCCGGGATTGGTCAGACTGTCCTTGCTTCGGAGTCGGCCGTTTTCGATGGCGAAGGACGCCTGCTCTCGAGCACCGACGGCGAAGGGCACGTCACGCTCCGCTCCTACTCTGCGGGCGGGTTCCTCGCGTCCGTCACCTTCCCCGACACCACCACGCGCAGCTACACGCACGATGTCGCGGGCAATGTCCTCACCGCGACCGATGAGCTCGGTCATGTCACCACGACCACCTACAACGGCTTCGGCGAAGTCGCGTCGGTCGCCGAGCCGCTCGGCCGCCTCACGACTTTCGACCACGATGTCGAAGGCCGCCCCGTTCGCGTGGTCGCTCCCTTGGGCCGTATCACCAACCACGACTACGATGTCGCCGGTCGTCGCATCGCCACGCACCTGCCCGACGGCACCTCGCTCGCCTTCGCCTACGACCTTTACGGCAACCTGACCCGCCGCGTCGACCAGGCCGGCCAAGAAACCACCTACACCTATGACGCTCTCGATCGCCTCGCTTCGGCCAGCGCCCCGATCGATACCACGCGCCGCGCCACCGCCACCTACACCTATGATGCGGCGGGCAACCTTGCCACGATCACGGATCCGCTTGGTCGCGTGACCCGTTTCGAACACGACGCCGCCGGTCGCCTAGCCACGACCTACCTGCCGCTCCGGCCGGCCGCCGCCCACGAACGCCGGACCTACGATCACTCGGGCAACCTTGTCGAACTCACCGACGGCAACGGTCGCGTCACCCGCCATGCCTACGACGCGCGCGGCTTGTTGCGCTCCGTCCGCCCCGACGCCGCTTTCGGCCAGCCCGAGATCCTGCACGCCTACGATCATCGCGGCCTCCGCACCTCGATGTCGGATCGGTTCGGCGTCACCAGCTACGCCTACGATGCCCGTGGTCGCCTGACCTCCAAATCCACGCCCTACGCCGGCGCGCTCACTTACGGCTACGACGAGGCCGGCCGCCTCACCTCGCTCGTGTCCTCCGCGAGCAACGGTGTGCGTATGAACTACGGCTACGATAACGCCGGCCGCCTCGTTACCGCGACCGACCACCGCGTCGCTTCGGGGGCGATCCCCCATTACGCCTACGACGCCGCCGACCGCCTGATCGGCCAGACCTTGCCCTCGGGTGTTCACATCGCCCGCGGCTACGATGCGATGGACCGTCTGCTCTCGATCGAGACGCGGACCTCCGACTCCCCGAGCGCCGCGATTGTCGAATCTTACAACTACACGCGCACGCTCACCGGGCAGATCGCCTCCGAGTTCGCCTCCACCGGCCGCGCGACGACCTACGCCTACGACCACTCCGACCGGCTCGTCCGCGAAATAATCAGCGGCGACGCCTCCGGCCAAAACGGCACGCTCGACTATACGCTCGATGACATCGGCAACCGTTTAGCCCGCGCTTCGACCGTCCCCGGCCTGCCGTCGCAGGATTTCCACTACGACGCCAACCATGCCATCGAGGGCTACGATTACGACGATCACGGAAATCCCGTTTCCGGCGCCGTCGCCGACGCCGCGCTCCCCGCGCCCGGTCCCATCGCCGACAGCTATGACTTCCGCCACGCTCTCGCCGCCCGCGAAGCCCGCGTCACCTACCTCTACGATGGCGACGGCGAACGCGTTGGCCGCCGCGTCTGGAATCCCGTCGCGAAGGCCTGGGACGACACCTTCTACCTCAACGATTCGCTTCCCTCCGCCGTTAATCCGCTCGGCTTGAGCCAGACGCTCGAAGAGCGTGCGCCCGGAGCTTCGCTTCAGCGCCGCTATTCGCCCGCGCCCCTCCGCCTTGCCGTGGCGGAGCGTCACGTGCTCGCGTCTTCCGGCGGCGCCTTCTCGGTCGCGCTCGCCGCCGACGGCACCGTGCTCGCCTGGGGCGACAACTCCGCCGGTCAGCTCGGTGATGGTTCGGCGCTCGCCGCCCGCGCCGAGGCCGCGCCCGTGCCCGGTTTGAACAACATCATCCGCGTCGTGGCCGGCGCCGAGTTCGCCGCCGCGCTTCGCGCCGACGGCACGCTCTTCTGGTGGGGGCGCCTTGGCGACCTCGCGCAGACCACGCCGACCGCGTTCGCCGATCTGCCGCCGCTCTCCTCGGTCGCCGCCGGCGCCGATTTCATCGTGGCTCTCGGCACCGACGGCTCGGTCTGGACTTTTGGCGACAACGGCTCCGGCCAGCTGGGCTCGGGCAGCTTCGCCGCCTCCGCGACGCCGGTGCAGGTCGCCACGCTGCCGGAGATCGTCGAAGTCGCCGCCGGCGCGGTCCACGCGCTTGCGCTCGATGGCGCCGGTCAAGTTTACGCTTGGGGCGACAACCGCTCGCTGCAGCTCGGCTCGCCCGCCTACTCCGCGCTCGCGTCCACTCTGCCGCTCATCGTGCCGGATCTCTCCGGTGTGATCGAGCTCTCGGGCGGAGCGCGCCACACGCTTGCGCTCGATCTCGCGGGGGCGGTGCACGCTTGGGGAGACAACTCCCACGGTCAGCTCGGCGACGGCACGCGCACCAACCGCGCCGCCGCGCTTCCCGTCGTCGATCTCGATCAGCCCGCCGTTTCGATCGCCTCCGGAGGCTGGCACTCGCTCGCCGCCCTCGCCGACGGCACCGTTCGCGCTTGGGGCAGCCACGCCGAAGGTCAGGCCGCCGGCGCGCTCTCCGCCGCCACCGAAGATCAACTCACGCCGGCGCCCGTGACCGGCTTGTCCTCCGTCACCCGTGTCGCGGCCGGCGCGCGCCAATCCTTCGCGCAGACCGCGTCCGGCCAGTGGTATGGCTGGGGTTCCAACCGCGAAGGCCAGCTCGGGCTCGTCGGCACGATCGGCGGCGCCACGCCTCAGGCGCTCGTCGGCCCGCCGCTTGTCGACCTCGCCGGAGGCATCGACTCCGCCCCCGCGCTCGCGATTGTTCAGGCGCTTCGCTACTACGGCTACGATGCGCAGGGCAGCGTGCGCCATCAACTCGACGGCGCGGGAGCCGTCACCGCGCGCTACGATTACGACGCGTTTGGCACTTTGCTCGGGGCCTTCGGGGAAAGCCCGCTCGGCAGCGACGCCTATCTCTACCGCGGCGAACGCTACGACGCGCTCACGGGGCTCTATCACTTGCGCGCCCGCGATTACGATCCCGCGCTCGGACGTTTTCATCAGATCGACGACTTCGCGGGCTTCACCGACAACCCGTATTCACTGAATCGCTACAACTACGCCGAGTCCAACCCGCTCGGGAAGTTCGATCCGGCGGGGCGCTTTGCGGTCACGAGCCTGGTCACGGCGGTTTACGCTCTGCACATCAAGGACCAATACCTCGCCGAACTGGCGAGCGCGGGCCCGCAGTTCACCTTCGATCCGGACGAGGCGTTGAACCGCTACCTGATGACGGACCACCTCGTGGCGGCCAGCGCGCCGCTGAAGCTGAAGGAGCGCGAGCTCTGGGTCCGCGCCAGCGGCGGCGGCATGATCGGCTCGTGGGTGAACGAGAGTGGTTCGTCGCAAAAAGCGGAGACAAAAGGTGGCCAAGGTTTCGGCGCCGGCTCGGACGTGTTTTTCCTGCACCAGAGCGGAGCGCGTTTCCGCCAAGGATGGGCCCTGCGACAGGTGGAGCAGGCTTGGGGCGCCTTGCAGCAATCGCGCCTGAACCTGAACATGGGCCCGCGTTTCCCCGAGGACCCGCGCAGCCAGCGCATCGCCGCGGGCAACGTGAGTCTGAAGGGCGCGCGCTGGGCCGACGCGATCTACGCCGACGCCTTGCTCCAGGCGACGCTGCGCTCCGCGACCAACGAAGGGCGCCGCGGTGTGCGCGCCCACTTCACGCCGACCGTCGAAGGTCGCCGCTACGATGCGACTGGCGTGGACCTGACCGCCCGCGCCACCACCGCCCTCAACGCCGCCAGCGGCGGCGGCCCGGTGGATTGGGAGCAGATGATGAGGGGAGGACAGCCCGACGCCTTCCTCGCGACAGAGGAAACGGGAGTCTACGAGTGGAGCGCATCCGAGGAGTTTCGGGTGCGTTTGGCCCAGCAGCCGCGCGCTTATTGGTCCACCGTGGTGAATTCCAGCCCATGGTTGGTGAATCCACGGGTTTGGGGAGCGGTGCAGACTGCTGGCGGCCTGACGGAGGCTACGATCGGTGCCTATACCGCCGTGCAGACGGGAGGGCTGAGCTTCGCGTTAAGTGTTGCGGCGTTGGCGCACGGATTTGATCAGACGGTCGCGGGTCTGAAACAGACCATTACCGGAGAATGGACCGATACGCTTACCCAGTCGTTGCTGACGCAAGCGACGGGGAGCGAAACCTCGGCGGCGCTGATCGACACCGGTTTGTCCTTTGCGCTCGGAAATCCCGGTGCGACGGCACGGATGCTGAGTGGCGTGGGCCATTTGAGCCTCGAGGTAGCGGGCGTTGGCGTTGATTTAGCGAAGGGTGCGGGCAAGTCGGTTGGCCGCGCTGTTGGCGAGGCCATGGTGAATGGCCGTCCTCTACTGAGGATAGGCGAGTTGGACCTGCTGAAACCCGGTGTTGCGCGCTTTCTAAGCCCGGAGGAAGCGCGACTGGCGGGTGGCGCGCAGAAGGCATTGAATGCCGCTCCACCCACGGCGCCTCCCCGCCAGCTAGAATTTGATTTCGTTAGAGACCTCGACAACCGCGCCCGCCTGTCGAGTTGGAGTGCCGCAGAGACAACAGCGGTGACAGTTGCCGAGGACGCGGTGCGATTCCATCACCCGTGGCCGAAATATCTTGGCGGGAAAGTGCAGCAGATACTTGAGCCGCTTCCGAAGAGTCTTCACGACGCGTTCCACAGTGGCTTGGACAAGATTTTGCCGCGACAGGCGGGCACGGCATATTACGAAGCGTTGTCACCCGCAGCACGCACGCAGGCGCTGCAAGACCTTGCTGCTTACACGAAGGCTTTTGATGCCAAGAACGGCACGTATCTCTACGAAGCAATGGTTCGAGAAGGCTTCCTCCACTGATGAGCGATCCAACCAAAAGAATCGAGGAATTGACCGTTGCTGACTTGGAGGCGTTTCCGGTCTGGCAATATGCCAATAGCGACAAGCGCGGTGAAACCGCAGTGCGTCCCGTCAAGAAAACGCCAGTGAAGAATCTGACAGGGCGCTTCGCTGGCGTTCAGGTTCGTTTGGCTAAGGGCTCGAACGTGTGGGCGCTCATTGGCAACGTGGACGCGAGCAATCCGCGGTTAACTCAGCACTTCCTTACGCTCTCCGTCTTTCGGAATGGGCGTTGGTTCACGATGGCTCGTTATCACGACTTCGACGCCAAAGAGCGCGGTCCCGATGCGCTCGCTGCGTTCTTGGGTCTGCGAGTCGACGAGGTTTTTCCGATCTCGTATGACATCAGCCGTTGTTCGCTCGGCGATGTGGCGGCTTTGCTTGGAACGATAGAGAAGGAGCCGCGCGAAAGACTCACTCGTGCTGAAATCATCGCGCTTGCGGTGCCATAGAATCCCAGCGGTTCGCTCGCGCTCACAACAACGCGGAACATGCGGCACGCTGCGCGCCAGCAAAGCTGTCACGCATCCTGCTCGTTCCTCCGCGGTGTCGCTCTGGGCGCAAGGCCCGGCGCTCCATCCCTCCGCTGACGCTGCGGGCAAACCGCTCCGTCCACAGATCAGCAACCCCACCGGCGGCGGCCCCCGCGCGAGGAATCGCGCGGAGACGGCAGGGCTCCTATAAGACCCGCCCCGTCGCCGTCGAGGCCGCTCTCCGCTACGCTACGAGCAGCCACGTCGGCGCCCGCCGAGTCAGACCGGTGGGGACCCCGCTGCGCCCGGCTGGCACCGTGCGCGCCTCAACCGCCGCACAAACCGCGGCCGTCGCTACGCTTTGGGCCGCGGCGGCGGGTCGGCGCGCCCTCTCGCGTTCGCTGCGCTCACCTCTCGGCCAGCGGCTCCGCTCGCTTCGCTCGCTGCGGCCGGGTCCGCGACGGCCCGGCGCTCGCGGTGCCCGCGCGCTCGCCCTCGTTTACTCGGGCGGTGCGCTGCGCGCGGTCACCAAAACCCCGGCTCGACCGCCCGCGGTGCGGGCTGAGGACGCCTCCACGGACGGCGCGGCTTCGTTCCAGCTCGTGCCGGCTTTCACTGCGCCGCGCCGACCGTTCCGGCGGTGCGCGCTCCTGGAACACCCGCGCGCAAACAACTCCGCGCTTCGCGCTGCGGAACGAGCCGAAGACGTCAAGGAACGAGCCGAAGACGTCAGACCTTGACTCTTGACAATATCTCCTCTGCCGGAGGAGGTTCGGAGCATGACAAGGCCGCCACGGCTGGAATATGCGGGAGCGCGTTACCATGTGATCAACCGGGGGAACTA
>Ga0065721_10003647_pt1 | contig 127925 bp, 110 predicted proteins | sample Mesricmetagenome_FD_59108 | JGI IMG/M metagenome (GOLD analysis project Ga0065721, IMG submission 59108) | Mesophilic microbial community from rice straw/compost enrichment Sample: eDNA_1 v2 (version 2) | ecosystem: Engineered > Solid waste > Grass > Composting > Bioreactor | place: USA...
GCAAAACTTTTTTTACTTTTTTTCCAGGAACCAGAAACCAACCAAATCCCCTCTCCATCAAACCCCGGAAAAACATCTCAATGAACAACCGTCTCCTCCGAAACGGGACGCAAAGGTAATGAGGTTTTTTAAATCTGCAAACAAGAAAATGAAAAAAATTAAAGTTTGGCTGATTATCAGCCAGATGTTTTTCATTCCGACCCCTTTCCCGCGTTATTCGCTGCTGGAAGCGGCCCTGTTTGGTAAAATAAACCCGATTCAATGAACGTCCCTACAAAAAAGCAGGGCAACAAAGATACGCAGAATCCTCCCTCCGTTCCAAAAGAAATGTTAATTTTTTGTTATCCCTTGGGTAAATCCACGGCCCCGGCAGGCAGCGGATTGCCCTCTCCATCCTCCAGAAACGTGATCGGCTGTTCAGGATCCTTGATTATCTCGAACAGGCTGATCCCCCACGGCTTCCAAAAATTCTCCAGTACCTGTCCATAGGTCTTCACCTGCCAGGGATCAAAGATCGGTTTCATGCTCATATCGGACAATGGCATCGGCTCGACATAAACCATATCATCCGTTGAAAGCACCGTATATTCGGGCAGCCGGTTAAATAAATAGGCGGAGTAAAAGAAACGCGCACATATCTCTTCGAATTGAATGGGATGGAGCGTCTGGCCCGCGAGTTTCGTCAGCGGCTCTTCATGGTAAAGCCTATTGGTTCCATTATCCTGAAGGCAGACAATAAGGCCGAAGTCACGTGCCCTGAGCGAATACACTAAGGTATTGATTTCATCCCGGTAGTTAAATGTGTCTTCGTCATTGTCTACAGGCATCACCAATACCGTAAAGGGAACGGCGCCGTCAAATTGCATGGGCACAATCAACGACTGCAGCATAATGTGCAGGTTTTTAAATTTATGTGCCAATACCTGGGAGAAGTTCATCGGTTCACCGCTCATTACCTGCTGCCTTATACCGGCCTGAATTTCGTTGAAGATCACACCATATACAATCCTTCCCACCCACTGGAACAGCAACACCTGATCCAGTTCTTTCAATGCCTCATAGCCCGAAGCGAAGGCCTGCTTAACCTGTTCGTCCATAGCTGCAAGCTTTTCGGCTACCGCCGCCGCGCACGGCAGCTGCAACTGTTTATAGGTGCGGACACTTTCATCAAGCAACCTGAACGGCTTTTCCTCCAGATCGAACCTGCGCATTAACCAGTGCGGAAATACCTGGATGCGTTCATCAGGAGACTGCAGCGGCTGCCCGCTAAGGAAGCAAGTCTGATTGTCAAAGCGGAAATCGCGGAATGGGTTATATAAGGTAACGGACATCAGTGACTATATTTAAAACATAACCGGACATTAATCCAATGAAGGAAAGGATATACCCTTGATTTTACGGTAAAGTTCAACAGCATACAGATCTGTCATTCCCGAGACGAAATCCAGCACTGAACGGATCTTACTGTAGGTATCTTCGCGAACGGTATGAAACTGTTTCGGCATCAGCGCCACCAGCTTCTCGTCGTATTTTGTCCTTTTCGATTTGAGATATGCCGGAACAAACTCTTCCAGCAGACCGTTCATGACCTTGTAGCCGGCCACTTCTATCTGTACGACTGATGGCGCGTTGTAGATACGTTCAACAGAGACCTTGCCGATCTGCCGCATAGCGCTCCGTAAGTCCTGATCGATGGCATCAATCAGCGGGCTATCAAATGACCCGGCCAATATCCGCGCCTGTTCCTTCACAAACACCCCTGCACAAGCCATGATCAGGGTGTTAATGGCCTTGGCGCGGAGCAGGCTGACCCGGCTGTCAAGGTCGTCCAGGTCCGACAGCCGCTTCTCCAGGTTCCCGTCATGGCATAATGGCAGAAGTAAGTTGACCACTTCATCGTAGGACAGGATATTCAACCGGTGCGCATCCTCCAAATCAATGATATTATAACAGATATCATCAGCAGCCTCCACCAGGTATACTAAAGGATGCCTTTTATATACGGATGGGTTTTCCCTGTCTCTCAAAAGGCCAAGTTCAGCAGCGATCTTATCGAAGACAACAAGTTCCGATTGAAAGAAACCATATTTTTTCCGATGATGATGCCGCGTGTGACCGTCTATAGCGGCACACGGATATTTTACGATAGCAGCGAGCGTGCTGTACGTCAGGGCGAACCCGTGTTCATCTTTACCCGTAAACGGATGGGTCAGTATTCGGAGTGCATTGGCATTACCCTCAAAATGAATAAGATCGGCCCACTCAGCTGCGGAAACCCGCTGAGCGTAGGTTCTACCCTCCCCCTCGGTAAAGTAGTTTGAGATCGCCGCCTCTCCGGAATGGCCGAACGCAGGGTTTCCGAGATCATGCGACAGGCAAGCCGCGGAAATGATGTTACCTACCTCCTGCAGGTAAGGCAATTCACGATCGATTCCGGGGTCGGCCTTAAGGGCTTCATTATAAAAGATCCGGCCCAGCGAACGTCCTACGCTGGCTACTTCCAAACTGTGGGTGAGCCTATTGTGCACAAAGACGCTGCCCGGCAGCGGAAATACCTGCGTCTTATTCTGTAATCTGCGGAACGGTGAAGAGAAAATCAACCGATCGTAGTCGCGCTGAAACTCTGATCGCGCTTCGTGTTGGTCGCCGACCTGACGCGATTCGTAGCCCCATCGTTTCACTGAGAGCAATTGTTGCCAGTCCATTCGATTCATGTCGTGCAAAGGTAAGATATGCTGGCAACATCGCGAGCCATTTCAGCAGGTTTGTCCAAGATAAACGCAATATGGCGATATAATCTAACCCATTTAAATAGGTATTTCATAGGTGTTTTATAGGGACTTCACAGGGATATTATAGGGAAATATACGAATAAAAGACCTGTTATATATTAAAAACAATATATTAAGATAAGTATTAACTAAATCTATGGTCAGTCGGGCTCGCAGCATAAACCTTGCACCGTCCTGTTTTTTGTCGTACATTAGGCGCACCATAATAGTTACGACAAAACGCTAATGGATACAACCATGACACAGACACTCCGGGATACCGTATATGAAAAATTCCGGTCCTTATTCACAGATGCGCCGCTTCTCGTGCGTTCGCCCGGACGGGTCAACCTCATCGGGGAACACACCGATTATAACAACGGACTCGTGCTTCCCGCCGCTATTGATAAGAACATCGTGCTGGCTATTGGAAAACGCGATGACAACACCATACAGCTGTATTCACTGGATCAGCAACAAGGACATTCCACCACGTTGAATGAGCTGGAACGCTCCCCGCTGCTATGGCCGGATTATCTGCTCGGCGTTGTACAGCAACTGATCAACAGGGGATACGCGCTCGGTGGATTCAACCTGGTATTCGGCGGGGACATTCCCCAAGGTGCGGGGCTTTCGTCTTCTGCGGCACTTGAGTGTGCGACGGCGTTCGCATTGAACGAGCTGTTCGGCCTCGGCATCGAACGTTTGGATATCGCATTGATCGGCCAGGCTGCCGAAAATGACTTCGTTGGCGTTAAATGTGGGTTGATGGACCAGTTTGCCAGCGTTTTCGGAAGAGACCAGCGGCTTATCAAACTTGACTGCCGGGATTTCACCTATGAGTATATCCCGTTCACAAATGCTGATTTACGGATTGTATTATTTGACACACAGGTCAAGCATTCGTTGGCCTCATCGGCATACAATGAGCGACGCGAGCAATGTGAACGCGGCGTGGCACTGATCCGGGAGCACATCCCGGCTGTAGAGAGTCTGCGGGATGCTACCTTGGAACAGCTGGAACGCTACGTTAAACCGGTTGATCCCATCGTATATAACCGCTGCCGTTATGTGGTATCGGAAATCCAGCGGCTGCAGGATGCCTGCGAGGACCTCAGGCGGGATGACTTCTCAGGGTTCGGCAAGCGGATGTTTGAAACACACGACGGACTGCAGCACCTTTATGAGGTAAGCTGTGCTGAGCTGGACGTCTTGGTCGATGCTGTGCGGGATAACGGCGCCGTCCTCGGAGCAAGGATGATGGGAGGTGGTTTCGGCGGGTGCACGATCAATCTGGTACAAGCAGACCGCGTGCCTGACGTGATCGACAGCGTAAGAGAAATATATAAGGAAAAAACTGGCAGGCAACTTGAAGCGTATATCGCCAATATATCAGCCGGAACCAGCGTTATACACGAATAACTCAGATTATGGGCCACTACCGATTGCCGGAGCCACGGAATTTCGAAAACCGGATTTCGGACAAAAACACGCACCTTATTATATTGGAGAACGCGCGCGGAATGGCGGTTGCCGTCTCCGACCACGGTGCGCGCATTGTCAGCCTTCTCATCCCAGACAAACATGGCAATCTCGTCGATGTCGTACTGGGATTCAATAGCATCACGCAGTACCTTGAAGCGACAGAACCTTACCACGGCGTCACTGTGGGGCGTTACGCCAACCGGATCGCCAACGGCCGGTTCACGATCAATAACGACACTTATTACATAGCACCCAACAACGGTCCGAACGCCCTTCACGGTGGAGCCGCCGGATTCCATACCCGCGTATGGGATAGGCGCGTGGTTTACAAGGAAAAGGCGGATTTCTATTACGTTTCAGCGGATGGGGAAGAAGGATTCCCCGGAAAGCTCTCTGTGATGGTCAAGTATCGGCTTACCGATGACAATACGTTGGTGATCAGTTATCGTGCAGAAACGGACAAACCCACGGTCCTCAATTTGACCAACCATGCATACTTCAATCTTCATGGAGAAGGAAACGGGGACGTGCTGGACCATGTTCTGCAGATCCATGCTGACACCTATCTTCCGGTGGATGAGCACCAGATTCCTACCGGGGAACCGGCAGGTGTAAAAGACTCTCCCTTCGATTTTACGGTGCCGAAGGCTATCGGTCAGGATATTGAACAAAAGCATCCGCAGTTGGCGATTGGAAATGGGTATGACCACAACTACATATTGCCGGCAGAAACCGCCACCACCGGGCGGGTGGCCGCAGCCGTCAGGTCGCCGAAAACCGGCATCCGCATGGAAGTTTACACCACTGAACCCGGCATCCAGTTTTATACGGGGAATTTCCTGAACGGAAAGGATACCGGGAAATCCGGTGTAAACTATGGAAAGCACGATGCATTTTGCCTGGAAACGCAACACTTTCCGGATTCACCGAACAGGCTTGATTTTCCGAGCACTGTACTGCTTCCGGGCCAGGTATTCCATTCGGAAACCAGGTATCGTTTTTCCGTGGAAAAGTAGCGTACGACTGCGTTACGATCCTTCTTTAAGCAATCGGTCCAACGCTTCCCGGACGCGCGCAAAATTGAAACCGGAAGCTACGCGGCGGAACGCCTGCCGGATCTCCGCGCTGCAAAGGTTGCCAATGCTGCCCTCATGCGTGTGATTGACGTCCTTCTGTGGCTTGAAGGTCCCTTCCTCAATGGCAAGACCGATGTTACGATACGCTTCACGGAACGGCACGCCCTTCAACACCTCCTCATTCACCACTTCAACACTGAAAAGGTAATCGTATTTCGGATCATTTAAAATCTCTTCGTGGACACGGATGTGTTCCAGCATAAAAGCGGTAATTTCAAGGCAGTCGCTCAAGGAACGGAACGCCGGGAACAGGTTTTCTTTCAGCAGCTGCAAATCGCGGTGGTAGCCCGACGGCAGATTAGTGGTCATCAGCGCGATTTCATTGGACAACGCCTGGATTTTGTTACACCTGCCGCGAACCAATTCGAATACATCTGGATTTTTCTTGTGAGGCATGATGCTGGATCCCGTGGTCAGGTGATCCGGGAAAGAGATAAACCCGAAATTCTGATTCATATAAAGACACACGTCCATGGCCAGCTTTGCCAATGTCGCTGCTATGGCACCCAAGCCTTGGGCGAGGATCCGTTCTGTCTTGCCGCGTCCCATCTGTGCATACACTACGTTGTAGTTTAGATCATCGAACCCAAGCAACTCAGTCGTCATCCGTCTGTTAAGAGGGAAAGACGAGCCGTATCCCGCTGCTGATCCCAGTGGATTCTTGTTGCACACCTTCCATGCGGCCTGCAGGATTTCCAGATCGTCTACCAGGCTTTCGGCATACGCGCCGAACCAGAGCCCAAACGAAGAAGGCATAGCAATCTGCAGATGTGTGTATCCAGGCATAAGTACATCTTTGTAAGTCTCGCTCAGCGCAAGCAACCTATCGAACAGACCCGATGTCAGGCCGACCACCTCCTCGATTTCCATCCGGAAAAAAAGCTTCAGGTCTACCAATACCTGGTCATTACGCGAGCGGCCACTGTGTATTTTCTTCCCGGCCTCACCGATGCGCTGGGTTAATAAAAGTTCCACCTGTGAATGGACGTCTTCAACATGGTCTTCAATGGTAAAGGTACCGTCCTTGACCTCCCGGTGGAGCTGCTTCAGCCCATGTTGGATAGCGGCCAGATCTTCAGCACTTAACAGCCCGATGCTGTGCAACATACGGGTGTGTGCCAGGGAACCAAGAATGTCTGCCGCGGCTAGCTGGAGATCCAGCTCGCGGTCATTACCTACGGTGAATGCTTCAACAAATGCATTCACATCCGTGTTTTTCTGCCATATCTTCATTTCATTGCCAAAAATACGAATAGCTTCGAATCCAGCCTCATAACTTTGTATGAATATTCTTTTGCAATGCAGAAACCGCTGCTAAAAGGGTAAAGCTCACACAACGTAAGTGTTTACTCACTTATTTTTAAAAAAAACCTTTGCAGTAACCATTTATATTTTTACGTTTGTAGCCATAACAGGGGAAAATGGTGTTGATTCAGTTGCTTTTGGAGATTTAAACGAAGTAAGTGAATCGTGAATTACTCGATATTATAAACGTAAATTAATGATCGACCTCCATGTCGGAAAACTGGAAAACGTATCGCTAACCAATTATAAACCTATTTGTTTATTTTTATTTGACCGGAATCGGCGTAGAGCATGGGAAGCTTTATGCCGTTTCTAGTTTTTACGGGTGGCCAGCCGTCTCCGCACTTTGCTGAGGAATTCCGGCGTCATACCCAGATATGCGGCGATGTAGTGCTGCGGAACCCGCGTGACGATATTTGGATATTGGCGCACGAAGTCCAGGTATCGCTCCTCGGCCGTTTTGGCTATGGTTCTGATGAGCCGTTGTTGCATCGCAGAAAGATGCCTTTGCACCATAAGCCTGAACATGCGCTCAAATTGCGGCACCCGGCTAAGCAACGTTTCCTTGCCCCTGGGGCTTAAGGTAAGCAGTTCGCTGTCTTCCATAGCTTCGATATACATTACACTCGGCGTGCGCTCGTGAAAGCTGCCGATATCGCTCACCCACCAGTCCTCTACTGCAAATTGCAGAATTACCTCACTGCCGCTCTGGTCAATATAGTAGTTTCGTATACAGCCTTTCAGGATATAGGCTTCGAAATCACATACCTCACCCTCCCGCAGGAGCAATTGCTTTTTTTTTACCTTGCGGGGTTTCAGCAAGCTATTAAAAAAAGAAAGATCATCCGGGGTAAACCTGCCGTAACGATTGGCGTAGTCATTGATAGTCGTAAACATCGGAGCGGGCAATGTGTTTAATTAATCGGTACTTGCCGCAAACATAGCGATTTTCTGCCACTCCCGTATTTCTTGTCATAGGTTAATGTCCAGCGAAACAGTACCCATTACTTTTGCAGCAAACATTGAAAGGAAAACAGACAATGGAAAACAAAATCTTAGGCATTCATCATATCACCGCAATAGCGGGAGATGCCAAGCGGAACTTCGATTTCTACACGCGCCTGATGGGCCTCAGGCTGGTCAAGAAAACTGTCAACTTTGACGATCCGGAAACCTATCATTTTTATTTCGGGGACGAAGCAGGCACGCCCGGCACTATCCTAACCTTTTTTCCGTGCGGTAACCGTGTAAGGCAGGGCCGCCGCGGCACCCAACAGGTTACCGAGATCGGCTATGCCGTACCGGCCGGAAGCCTCGATTTCTGGAAGGCACGGCTTGAACAGGCAGGCGTGATCCATAACAATATCGCGGAAAAATTCGGTGAGCAGTACCTCACACTTCTTGATCCCGATGGTCTCAAACTTGAGCTGACTGTCCCCAGCGCACCTGATACTCGGACCCCTTGGGAAACGGACGATATAAAAGCCGAGCATGCCACACGGGGATTCCACCACATTACCATAACAACCAATAAGATGGATGCGACATCGAAGATCCTGACTGAAGTGTTCGGCTACCGCCTGCTGAAGCAGGAAGTTAACCGATACCGCTTCATCACAGACGCGGTTGAAGAAGCAGCGCTTGTCGACCTTGTGGAAGCGCCGGGCGAATCCATTGGGCTTGTGGCCGGGGGCTCCGTTCACCACGTAGCTTTCCGCGTTAAAGATGAGGCGACCCTGATGCACTTCAGGGAACAGATCGTTTCCCGCGGGCTAAATATCACCGAAAAAATAGACCGTAACTATTTTTATTCACTTTACTTCCGGGAACCGGGCGGCGTACTCTTTGAGATAGCAACTGATAACCCTGGATTTGCCACGGATGAATCCGTCGCTGAACTGGGCAGTGGATTGAAACTGCCTCCTCAATACGAGGAATACCGCGATCGGATTGAACAAGTTTTACCTTCATTGGACTAACTGATCATGTACACACACGAAAAACAGTTCATACAGGCCGGCAAGGCCGCTACACATGCAGAGAAAGCGGTTATTCTGCTCCATGGACGTGGGAGCACGGCACAAAGCATCTTAACGTTACAGCAGCATCTGCACTTGGACGATGCCTTGCTGATAGCCCCCCAGGCTACGAACAACTCTTGGTACCCGTACACGTTTCTGGCGCCGGTACCAAACAATCAACCGGCGCTGGACTCCGCGATCACGCTGGTGGGAGAAATGGTATCAGAAGCCGCAAAACAGGGGTTTGCGGAGCATCAGCTCTATTTCGTTGGCTTTTCCCAGGGAGCATGTCTTGCACTTGAATACGCCGGGCGCCATGCAAAGCATTACGGAGGTATCGTAGCGTTCACGGGAGGACTGATCGGACCGGCTCTTGATCCTTCAAATTATCACGGCGATTTTGCCGGCACGCCTGTACTGATTACCGGAGGCGATCAGGATACACATGTGCCGCTGCTCCGGATGAAGGGAAGCGCATCCCTGTTTGAAACGCTTGGCGCGAATGTTAAGCTGCAGATCTATCCAGACAAGCCGCACAGCATCAGCGCCGATGAAACGCTGTTGGCCAACGAATTTGTCTTTACCTAACGGCTATTCACCCAGCACAAACCGTTTCTCCTGCACGTCGCGGGAATTGGTACCGATGAGTACTGCAAACTCGCCCGGTTCGGCAACATAGTGCAGTTCAGCATTGTAGAACTTAAGGTCCTCCTCCGTCAGCTCAAATGTGACATCTTTGGACTCACCGGGCTCCAGATGGATTTTTCGGAAGGCCTTGAGTTCTTTGACCGGCCGTGTGATCGAGCCAACCAAGTCACGGATATAGAGCTGGACGACCTCCTCACCGGCGTGTTTTCCGGTGTTGCTTACCGTTACGCGGGCCTGCATGGTGCCGCCCCGTTTCAGCCGCTCTGTACTTAGCTCCACATCCCCATACTGGAAGGTGGTGTAGCTTAGCCCATAGCCGAACGGATACAGCGGGTCGTTGCTCACGTCGAGGTAATTGGATCGGAACTTCTGGAACCATTGCCCTTCAGCCAGCGGCCGGCCGGTGTTTTTGTGGCTGTAATATAAGGGCAGCTGGCCTACATGCTGCGGAAACGTGACAGGGAGCTTTCCTGAGGGGTTTACATCACCGAAAAGGACATCCGCCACCGCCTTGCCGGTTTCTGTCCCCCCGAACCAGGTGTTCAAGATGGCGGGTACGTGAGCATCCTCCCAGGTCAAAGTGAGTGGTCGCCCGGTAAAAAGCAGCAGTACCACAGGTTTTCCGGTCTGTAGCAAAGCATCCAAGAGCCGCCGCTGTATGGCCGGAATACCGATGTCGACACGGCTGGAACTCTCACCGCTCATCTCGGAGCTTTCGCCCAACGCAGCCACGATGATGTCTGCCTGCTTGGCCACAGCCAGCGCTTCGGCGATTATCTCCTGTTCGGGTCGTTCATCGCGGGGTATTGTCCGGCCGAACATCGTAGCACGTTCCTGATATGCGGCATCCTCCAATAAGTTCGATCCGTGGTGATTGACAATACGCACCTGGTCACCAAGCGCCTCGCGCATTCCTTCCAGCAGTGAGGGGGTATTTTCCAGGTCAGCGGTAACACTCCAGGTGCCGGGCATATTGGCTCCGGTATTAGCTAGCGGTCCGATCAGGGCAATCGTTCCTTCCTTTTTAAGCGGCAGCAGCTGTCCCTCGTTTTTCAGCAGCACGAACGACCTGCCAGCGGCTTCCCTGGCCTTCGTCAAATGAGCGGGATTGAGGATCACTTCCCGTGCGCGGTTTTCGTCACAGTACCGGAATGGGTCTTCGAACAAGCCTAGCTTGTATTTGGCCTCCAATACCAACCGGCACGCCCGGTCAATATCCGCCTCACTCACCTTGCCTTCCTCCAGCGACTTTTTTAAGGTGGTGAGGAATCCTTCGCCTACCATATCCATTTCAACACCCGCCTTCAGTGACCGGGCGGACACCTCCTGCAAATCCCCAAGACCGTGATCGATCAGTTCATTGACTGCCGTATAGTCGGTTACTACGAATCCGTCAAAGCCCCATTCCTTGCGGAGCACGTCGGTCATCAGCCATTTGTTGGCAGTAGCAGGAACCCCATTGATATCATTGAACGCTGTCATCACACTTCCCGCGCCCGCGTCAATCGCCGCTTTGTATGGCGGCAGGTATTCATTATACATGCGGTGCAGGCTCATATCCGTGGTATTATAATCACGGCCCGCTTCAGCGGCACCATACAATGCGAAGTGTTTTACACAAGCCATCAACGTATTATAAGCTTTCAGATCCTCGCCTTGATAACCACGCACCATTGCTTCTGCAATACGGGATCCGAGGTAGGTATCCTCTCCGCTACCCTCTGAGATGCGTCCCCATCGTGCATCACGCGAGATGTCAACCATGGGTGAAAACGTCCAATTCAGGCCGTCGGCTGACGCTTCTGCTGCAGCTATCTGCGCGGTTTCGCGGATTAACGCCGTGTCCCAGGACGCGGCAAGGCCCAGCGGTATGGGAAAAATGGTCTTATAGCCATGAATGACATCCATCCCGAAAATAATCGGGATTTTCAGTCGGGAATGCTTTACCGCCAGTTCCTGTGCTGCGCGGATACGCGCTGGAGTGGTCATACTGAATATGCCGCCGATCTCCCCTGCCTTGATCTTAGCCTCCACGTCCGTACTTACCACCGTGCCGGTGGTCGCTTCTCCTGCCGTTACCAGATTCAGCTGGCCGATCTTTTCCTCAATGGTCATCTGCTGCATCAGTTTGCTGATGAAGCGATCCATTTCCGCGTCCCGCGGCTGTCCGTATAGGTCGGATTCCGCAACCGCCGATGAAGCACACCATATAAGAAAGAGTACCAGTATTTTTTTCATTTTCATTGTCTTTTATGTGTCACGTTTATTCCGTCCCGGTCACTGCTGTCGGTTCAGAGACGCCGTTCTCGTTAAATGCCTCAACCGTAAAGAAGTAGGGCTGATCAATATTCAGTCCGTTGATCTCTAGCTCATTTTCATCGTACACCAGCCAGGAGCTATAAAGTTTATCCGGTGCAATGCCCCAGCGCACATTATAGCCCTGCACCCCCTCCCGCCGGTCCCAGGTCAATTTCACCTCACGCCGGTCCGAAGCCCGTTTTGCCGACAGGCGACGAACCGCTGAAGGCTTTTTCCCTTCCCCGGTGCCGAAGACCCGGAGTCCGGATATGGAGAGGTTTGCCGTCGGTACGTGGACATTGCGATAACGCACATAACGCGCCCGTGTGAAAACGTCCAGCTCGACATAGTCATTCGGCACGTCCTTATAGTTGTTCTTCCGGTCCACGACAGGCTGCCAGTTTCTACCGTCCATGGACGCTTCCACGACATACCGGTGATACAGTCCTTCCGGCTTGCCGAAGAAGTCGGACTTATAGTCGTTATAATTTACCTGTACCGCACAGATCGTTGCGGGCTGCTGCAGATCGATCTCAAGCCACTGAGAGCTGTCGTTCCGCTCGGCTACCCAAAACGTTTTGATATTTTCATCAGCCACATGCTCCGGACCGAAGCCCGGCAGACTGGTAGAAGCTTTGACCGGTTTGTGGTAAGAAAGCAGCATCCACCCGGTAAACGCGCCCATTTTGCCCCGCACATGGGGTGCATAGTGCGGGTAGTCTCCGAAAGACGTATTGGTGTACATCAGGCCGTCGGCATCGAAGTGGGTTGGGAACATCCCGACGCGCCGCTCCCAGCCGATATGCACGGCCACTGCCATACTGCTAAAGTGCCAGTACCTCCCGGCGGGCCCTTTAACGGTGCTTCCATGGCCTGCGCCGTTGATAAAACCGCCCGGTTTATATGAAAAAGGGTTATTCGGCGCATAGGTGTAAGGGCCAAGCGGATGGTCGCTGATATACACCCCGTCACCGTATACATTGAATTCAGTACCAGGCGCAGCGTATTGCAGGTAATACTTCCCGTTATGCTTCAGCATGGACGGCCCTTCTATATACCCCCTCAGCGCCGTGTCGCTGTGGTTCTCACCGAAACGCTCCCATCCGTGCCGTTCACCGTCCAGATTGAACAGCTCGTGGATTTCTTTTGAAGGCAGAAAGCGGTTGGTCCGGTCCAACTTCCTGGCCCGGATCGGGAACTTATTGGAAGAACCCCAGAACATATACGCCTGCCCATCGTCATCGATAAAGAGATCCGGGTCCTGAAGCTGATTCAAAATTGAAGGAACAGCCTTCCAGTTTCCCTTTCTCGGATTGTCGGTATACAGGATAGCCATCGATCCAGATGGATTGCCGGTCATGTACAATACCGAATCTTTATAATTAAATGCGGTGGGGGCGTTCGACCCTTCAAAATACCACTTCTCCGGCTTGACAAACGTCCAGTTATGCAGGTCTGGAGAGTACCAGTAACCCATGGAACGGGTCACGAACAAATAATATTCGCCCCGGAACTCCACTACCGTTGGATCCGCTCCTGAACGGTAAGACAGGGTGTCGAAGCGCGTGGCATACGCATAGTCCAGGTTCAGCGGATTGCAATAGGTTTGCTGTGACAGCTCCTGAGCCGCACCGCTGCCCGACTGCATGAACCAGACCGTTCCCACCAGCGCCCATGTGAATATCCATTTCATCAGTATGTCCCCCTATACAGGTGATCGATACGCTTCTGATAAATCTTCTTCAGCGGAATCTGCATACCTCCGGTGGATTCCAGCCAGTCCCAGAGCTCCTTTTTCAGCTGACCGGCTATCTCATGCGATGCAGGATCGCGGATCAGATTGTTCATCTCATGCGGATCATTTTCAAGATCGTACAGTTCATTTGCATCCCACAACCCATGGTTGAAGATATACTTATAACGGTCCGTCCGCACACTGAAGATCGTTGGTGTCTGCGGAAATGCCCACTCCCAATAATACTCGTAGTAGACTTTATCCCGCCAATCACTCACCGGTTGACCTTTCAGCAGCGGCAGGAACGAATAGCCCTGCATCTGTTCCGGCTTCTCCATACCTACTAGGTCCAGCACAGTCGGGGCAATATCCACGTTCATGATCATTTCAGGGATCCGCGTCTGTGGCTTGATCAGCTGGGGCGCCCAGGCCAACAGCGGCACACGCATGGATGCCTCATACGCGTTGCGTTTATCGATCAGACCATGTTCGCCGAAAAGGAAGCCGTTGTCGCCCATATAGATTACCAGCGTGTTTTCCGCAAGACCCTGCTCTTCCAGCCAGGCCATCACTTCGCCGATACTTTCATCGACGCTGCGCAGCGTCTCACAATACTGACGATAAAAATCTTCGAACGCTATCGACCCGTCATACATATAGTCAACACCGTGCCAGCTATACCGCTGCTTACGGACCCATTCCGGAATCCCCTCCCTGTTCACCGGGCCGTCATAAGGCGTTTCCCGCCCCACCCGTTTGCTACTATCAGTAGCGGTGAGGTACATGGATGGCGGCGTGATGATCGGCATGTCATGATATGTGCCTTTATGCCGCTCCGCCGGCTGGAACTCCGCGTGCACGCCCTTGTGGGACAGGTACAGGAAAAACGGTTGATCTTCTTCAAGGGTATTGAGCCAGTCAATGGCATAATCCGTTAATAGATCTGTGGTGTAACTACCCTCAGGTTGCTTTACTTCCTTACCGTTGATGTTGAAAGTAGGCGAATAGTAAACTCCCTGCCCGCGGAAGCTCACCCACTGGTCGAATCCGGGTTGCTTGCCACTGCCTTCATTGCCCATATGCCATTTTCCGAAAAAGCCGGTTTTATAACCTTTTTCCTGAAGGTACTGCGGAAAGAAGGTCAGGCCTTCAGGCATAGGAGCGTTGTTGTCCACAATTGTATGGGTGTGCGCGTATTGCCCCGTGAGGATGGACGCCCGGCTTGGTGAACACAGCGCCGTTGAAACGAAGGCATTCTCCAGGTGCGCCCCTTCCCGCGCCATGCGGTCCATATGGGGCGTTTCCAGGCCGGGCACTTTCTTCATGAACCCCATGAAATCATAACGGTGGTCATCACTTAGGATAAAGACCACGTTGTACGGCTTTCCGCCGGTTTTCTGACCGTCCTCCGCCCGGACGCCCGCATATACTAAACAAAGGGCAACAAATAACAATAGCTTTTTCATCATTATTCCAGTTATCATTCAACGCGTATCACATCGGTCCGCTCGGACACGCCATTTTCATTAATGGCTTCGATAGCAAAGTAATAAGGCTTCTTACTGTCCATTGCTTTATAATAATATTCATTGGCACCATGCACCATGATGCAATTGTACAGCTTATCCGGTTCCTGCCCGATGTAGATATTATAGGCGTAGGCATCATCCACGGGACTCCACTTGATCCATGCACTTCGTTTATCCTTTTCGGTACGCAGCACCATGAAATCTTCAACGGATGAAGGCTTTTCACCTTGTCCTTTTCCGAATACCCGGAGTCCGCTTATGGCAAACTTGCCCGATGGCATATGGATGTTTTCAAGCCGGATATACCGGGCCCGCACGGGCGCTTCCAATTCCACGTAATCATGGGGTACATCGGTTTTGTTGTTGCTTTTGTCAACGAGCACGTTCCATTTCCGGCCATCTTCGGAGTAGGTCAGGGTATATTGGTGATAAATCCCCTCCACTTTACCAAGAAACGCGCTGTCAACGTCCTGATCGGCGTAGTTGATCTGTACTGCATGTACAGTACTCAGTGTCCCCAGGTCACTCTGGATCCACTCCCCCCGATCTCCTGTAGCTGCACTCCAATACGTCTTCATGCTTTCATCTACCGCATGATTGGCGGCATAGGCAGCACCCAATGTGGACGACACCTGCACAGGTTTGTTGTAGTTGAGCAACATCCAGCCGGTAAACCGGCTTTGTCGATGATCGGCGGGACCATCAGGCAGGTAGTGCGGGTAGTCGCCGAAAGCGGTGTTGCAGTACATTACGCCGTCCTCATCAAATCCTGCCGGCCACATACCCAGCCTGCGCTCAAAATTGTTTTTGACGCCCAGTACTACCGTGGCCACATGCCAGTAATTGCTATCGTTATCACGGAAGGTGGCCCCGTGTCCTGCACCGCGGGCAAAGCCGCCCGGTTTAAAGCTAAGGGGATCGGACTGTGTGGTAAATGGCCCCAGCGGGCTGTCACCCACCGCTACACCGTCAGCGTACCCGCTGAACTCCGTACCCGGAGCGGCATACTGCAGGTAATACTTTCCCTCGTGCTTGGTCATATGTGCCCCTTCGATAAAAGGATCAAGAAACGTATTGTCCATATATTCGCCGAAGCGCTGCCAGCCGTAACGCCAGTCTTCAAGCATATATAGCTCCTTGCGTGTACCGATAGGCTCCATGGTCCGTCGATTCAATTCGATCCCATAGAGCGGATACCGGTTGCTGCTTCCGTTGTACATGTAGAAACGGCCATCGTCATCCGTGAAAAAGTCCGGATCCCATCCGCCGATGGAAAAGGAGTCGACCAGCGGCTGCCACTCATTGTCCTTAGGGTTGGTGCTCATCCAGATGGTGAACTTGTCCGTATAGGTGGATCCGAAGACCAGCATCGTGTCACCGATTACGCCCACGGCCGGCGCACAGAGCTCATCATACACATCCCCGTTCCAGGGGCGTAGAAATTTTTTGGAAACAAAGTTCCATTTGGACAGGTCGCTGCTCCACCAATATCCCCACTGGTTCGTACTGAAAAGGTAATAGTCACCCTTATAATTGACAATAACCGGGTCAGCCGTCGCCCGGTGGCGCCCCCACTCCGAAAAATTGGGAATCGGCGTGTAGCCATAGTCAATATTGATAGGATTGCAATATGTACGGGGAACCTGCGCATGCGCCACCGCGCCATATAGCATCCATACCGTAACCACCAAATAAGCGAATTTCCAGCTATTTCTCATTATTTTTACCAGTTATGAACAACGCCGACCGCCCCTTATCGGTCGCCGGCCTCAAACCCCAGCTTCGCGAGTCCTGTCTGGATTTCCGGGGCACCCATGAAGAGGTTCCAAAGCATGCCCGTACGGTGGTTCTCGATCATGACCACAATAGGCCCCTGGTCAATGGCCAGGTACCGCTGCGGAAACCAGTTTTCCGTTTCGCTGTAGGCGTCATAGAAGCCATACTTGCCCCAAACTTTTTCACCCAGCTCCTCATAAAGATAGCGTACCATCTTCATGCTCTGTTCAGGTGCATAAGGAAACGAAGACAACGCGGCCGTTGGCGAGATAACCCCGAGATCATTGTCCGGGTTGTGTGCGGAATATCCCTTTACGGAATAGCTTGCCGTCAGTCCCCATGCATTGGTTCCGTACCCCTCGTAATTCTTCGGGTTTTCTACGCAATAATCATAATGGATCAACGCGTGGCTGGTATTAAGTGTCCAGTAGTCGGCGTACCGGTCTTTCAGCCCCTTGGGGTCCAACCCCAGATATGAATAATGTGACCAGAACAGCGGTCCGACACCGTTGCTGTCAGGTACGTTATGTTTCAACACGATGGGATGGCCGTAGCGCTCAGCGGACGACTTAATAGCGCCACTCCGGGCCCATCCTTCATGGTATACCTCAGCGGGCACCCCGTGCGTAGGCGAAGATGCTGCGAGGATATACGTAATGAGGCATTCATCGTAACCGCGGATGGGATGGTTGGCGGCCCAGCCCGCGGTCGGACTCCAGTGCCAGTATAGCACATTTTGTCCGCCCTGCCGGTACCAATCCCACTCTATGCCTTTCCAGAGGGCGTCAGCGCGTGCAGCCAGTTGCTTCTCCTGTTCGTTACCCTTTTGCAAATACTCCCTAACGCAGATCAGGGCCTGCGCCATAAACGCCGTCTCCACCAAGTCGCCGCCGTTGTCATTCTTACTGAACGGTTTCGCCTTACCGGTGGGACCGTCCAACCAATGGGGCCAGGCGCCATGGAAACGGTTGGCCTTTTCCAGATAGCCGATCACCCGTTCAAAGCGGCCGATGCCTTCCTCCCGCGTTATAAAGCCGCGTTCCATACCCACCAGTAAGCTCATGAGCCCGAATCCGCTCCCGCCGATGGTGACCACATCCCGGTCGTTCTGCGGATACTCCCCATCAATATGGATGCGCTCCCGGGCAAGGCCGGATACCGGCTCTGCCCCCTCCCAGAAATATTGGAAGGTCTGGTGTTGGACCAGCGTCAGGAGGGAATCGTCGGAGAGGCTTCCCTTGTCGGCAACCTCGGTGTTTTGCGATCGATTCGGGCCGCAACCCGAAAAACCAACCAAAGCTATGGCCAACACCACCACGCAAGTTCTAAACTCGGAATAATTTGTGTTCTTGATTGATAAATTATACACGCGCAATTGGATTTTTTGAATTAGTTGTCATATAACTATTGCACCTCACGGAGCTGAGGCAGAATATCAAGCTGTGGCAACGGATACGGAATGAAACGATGGGCTTCCGGTTGGTAAGTTCTACCGTCATGCGTCAATTGATCGGCGTCATCGTATCGTGCCAGGTCGTAAAACCGTATTCCCCACTCCATACCAAATTCGGCAAACTTCTCATTAAGCACATCCTGCCTGGTTACTCCACTCAGTTCGGGCAGTCCCGCTCTCCTCCTGACCTCATTTACGGCATCATCGGCTGAGACCTGACTGCTAGCGCCGTTGACCAACGCTTCGGCATGCATAAGCAGGACCTCCGCATAGCGTATCGCGATGAGATTCTTATTCTCGCCGTACGTGGTTCTCCCAGGGGTCAACTGCGTTGACGGCAAATAGTGCTTACCGCTAAGGAACCGGTACCGCGGATGGTTGTTGAACACATCGCCTTCCGGAGTCTGGTTCGAAACCCAGTCGGGCAGTTCGGCGTAGTTGGGATCTTCCTGAATTTGACTAATTCCGTCCGGTGTGAAAAGCACAGAAGCTTGAAGCCGTTTTTGTTCTCCGCGGTCCAGCATGAACTTGATGTATTTAGCGGTCGGCTCAAAAAATCCCCAACCGCCACTGGAACCGGCTCGTGCAGGCGTCCAGCTTGCCGGACCGTAAACCGAGAAGTTGAAGGTGTTCGCCGTGCCGGTTCCCGTCCCATAGTCGGAATATTGAAACTCGAACAAGTTTTCATCGTTAAGTTTGCCCGGAATCTTGAACAATTGGTAGTAGTCTTCCTCCAAGCGGAACAAGCCACTGTTGATAATCTCCCCCGTCGCATCGGCCACGGCCTGATAATTCTCTATCTCCAGATTGGCCATGGCTTTGATGGCCAGAGCGGTGTACCGGGTAACTCCTCCGCGCACGTCACCACGTTGGTTGGGACGAAGATCCGGAAGCGAAGGAACTGCTTCATCCATCAGTGTGGAAATGTATTGCATCACTTCAGCGAAGCTGGATACCTGGGCGTCAAACAGGGCTGAAGGCTGTGAGCTGGTCGGAATCAGGATATTTCCCCATAGGCGGGCCAAATGCAGAAGTTCGAACGCCTGCATCACCTTTATTTCACCAATGTATTGCTGCGCGGTGTTTGCCGGAGCCCCGGCTTCCTGATATTTCTGGATTTCCTCCATGGCGCCGTACCAGTAGAGAATATCAGAATAAAGATTAAGCCAAACCGAATTGTAGACCCAGAAGTTGCGGTCATACCGGAAGGCGTCGGTCTGGATCAGCGGATCCTGATCGCCTGCGGCATTGACGTCATCACCGCGCACGGCAATCAGCGGATAGGTTTCCCATTGCATATCATACAGCTCAGCGTAAGCGCCGTGCAGCATCAGCGTCATGTTCTCCGTTCTTGTATAGTCGGTCTCTTCGGCGATCTGTTCATTTTCCAAAGGCTCGTCCAACTGACTGCAGGAAAAGCAGAGCACCAATGTGGCTCCCATTGCCAAGGTACTGCAGATATATCGTAACGATTTCATAATATTCTTGTTTACGTTAATTAAAGGTTTATCGATAATCCCAAGGTATAGACTGCAGGGATGGGATATACTTCGCGATCGATCCCGTCAGGCACTTCCGGATTGAAGCCGTTGTACTTGAAGATGGTGAGCGGCCGCTCTGCAGTGAACGTCAAACGGGTCCTTGGCAGCATCGTTCCGCCCCGGGTTTCCCTGCCGAAGAACGAATAGGAAAGGCGAACGTTCTGCACACGGAAATACGACCCGTCTTCCACGAAGTAGCTGCTCATCCGCTGGTTCCAGCTCCGGCGGAGACCCGAAGCAGAGGGATACCGGTCTGATGTACCGGGCCCGCGCCAAAGGTTGTCTGCCAAGTCTGCATCAATATTGGTGTCATTCGTAAAAATCAGTTCACCTCTTTTTCTGTTGAGTATGCTGTAGCCGTTCTGACCTTGGAGCAATGCTGAGAAATCAAACTGCTTGTAGGTGAATCCCAGATTCAGGCCCCAGGTGAATTCCGGCAGGTAAGAGCCGAGCACGACGCGGTCCTCATCGTCAATGATACCGTCACCGTTGATATCCCGGTAAATCAGGTCTCCGGCCTGCAGCCTGTTGGCCACAATGAACTCCGGCGAATAGCCGCTGGCCTGCGCCATCTGGGCCACACCCTGTTCATTTTCGAAATTTCCCTCCTGGAACACGCCGGCTACTTCATAGCCGAAGAACGCCTGGTATGGTTGGCCAATGATAGAGCGCTGGCGGAATTCTGCTGATCCAGCGTCCAGGTACTGTGCATTGCCCAAGCCTTGGACCGTGTTCTTCAACGTTGCAATATTCCCCCCTATATTATAGGAAAAGTTGTCTGACAGCTGATCCCGCCAATTCAGGCTAATTTCCAGCCCTTGATTGCGGATTTCCCCCACACTCCGGCGCTCGCTGGCCCGGATCACCGGAGGAACAATCCCAACGGCCAGGTTACGGGTATCACGGATAAAATAGTCGGCTTCCAATGAAAGACGGTTATTCAGAAACTGTGCGTCCAAACCAAAGTTCGTTTCTACCGTGGTTTCCCATTCAGTGATCAGGTCAAACGTGGGGTTCAGCCGGCGACCGACAATGCGGGTATCTCCGATGGCGGCGTTGTTCTCCACCAGGGTGGGAGCACCTGCCGCAGGGCGGATGGCGTCATTGCCAAGCTGTCCCCAGGATGCTCTCAGTTTCAGGAAGTCAATACCACTGACATCAAAGAACTCTTCTGACGATATGATCCAGCCGGCACCCACCGTAGCGAAGTTACCCCACTTCTTCTGGAACTTATTATTTCCATCGCGGCGAAATGTGGTATAGAGCAGGTAACGACCGTCGTAATTATACGCTGCCCTACCGAAGAAAGAAAGAAAGTGCAGATTGGCATTGAGCGTCTGGTCGTTCGCGTCGCCTATTTCATTCAGGTCAAAGTCGGTTGCGTTCCGCAGGTACCAGTATTGTTCCGCCGCCCGTGAAGGCGCCGGACTGATAGCCGTTCCGCGGGCAAATAGCAATTCGCTGTATTCGCTGCGGTAAGATTGCCCCAGCACCACGTTCAAGTTGTGCTTTCCGAAATTATCATCATAGGTCAGGAAGTTGTCCCATACCTGATCATAGTCTGATGTATTCTCCCTGCGGATGGCCGATTGGTGCTGCGTCACCCCATCGTTGTATTCAAAGTCCACCCGCCGTCTATTAACGAAAGCCAGGCTATAGTTGTACTGAGTGCGGAATTTCAGTTTATTTTCAATCAGGTTGGCTTCCAAATGGAAGTTTCCCAGCACTTTTGCCTGATGGTCCCGCGTGTCAACATACAGCAGCGGGAAGAAAGGATTCTGGCTGGTGCGATAACCCAACTGTTGGGCGTTGGCAAATTTATGCGGTGCAGCGGCGGTATTGTTTTCATCGTAAACTGGCAAAATAGGCACGGAGAAATAAGACCTGAACCATGCAGTGTTCTCTCCTACATATTGACGGGCGGTACTGACGTTAAAATTACCTCCGACATTCAGCCAGTCTTTGACCTTGCTGTCCACTTTTACCCGAAAGTTCAGCCGCTTAAAATTATTCCTATGTTCATTCAGTAATCCCTCCTGGTTAAAATAGCTGCCGCCTATGGAGTAACGGGTGTTTTCGCTCCCGCCGCTGAACGTCAGGTTGTGATTCTGAATGGGCGCCGGGCTCATAACCTCGTTGTACCAGTTGGTATTCACGTTCGGCAGGTTCGGATTCTGCGGATTTTGCCCGAAGCGGTCAATAGCGTTGCGGATAAAAGTGCTGTCTGCCGCAGCCCCGGTTTCCTGAATATACCTTACGAACTGTTCGGTGTTCGCCATTTCCAACACATTCTGAGGGTTCTGTATGCCATAGTAAGCATCGTATACAATTTCCCCCTTCTTGTTGTAGGCGCCGGATTTCGTTTCAATAAGAACAACGCCATTTCCGGCGCGAACACCGTAGATCGCTGCCGCGGACGCATCTTTCAGTACAGAAATCGTCTCGATATCATTCGGATTCAGAAAATCGATGTTATCGAAAAACATCCCATCTACGACATAAAGCGGAGCCGCATTCCCTTCAAATGAGCCGATACCCCTTAGCCGCACTGTCGGGGATTCCCCCGGCGAACCATTGCTCACAATCTGGACGCCCGCTACGCGGCCCTGCAAAGATTGCATCGCCTGAGCGGTCGGCGTTTTTACGATGTCCTCTGAGCGGACAGTCGTCACCGCTGTGGTGAGTTCCCGTTGCCGCTGGGTACCGTAGCCGATAACGACAACTTCCTCCAGTTCGGTCCCTTCATCCTCCAGCACCACGTCTACGGTAGTCCGGTTATTGACCGGTAGCTCCTGCGTGGCAAAACCCAACGACCGGAACACCAGCGTATCCGTTGCAGCGGCTTCAATGGAATAGTTTCCGGACGCATCCGTCTGAGTAGCCGTGGATGTGCCCTTGATCATAACGGTAACGCCTGGTATACCGCTCTTGGTAAGCACGTCGGTTACCGTCCCGCTTACCCTGCCTTCCTGTCCGTAGGTGGCACCGCACCATAACAGACACAGCCATAAAAAGCAGTTTGTAAATACATTTCTCATGTCACTCAATTTAATGGTTTCAGTAATCGTGCATTCCTCAACCAGCACATGCCGGCATTAATTGGTTATATGAAAACCTATCACGGCTCCCATATGTTTTGCAAATTTGTGATGTATTTAGCTGAAAGCGGAATTGTGGGCCTATACATCACTACATCTAGGTTTAAATACTTGCTCAGGTTAAATATTAAATAATTGTTATTTTATTGAACATTAATTGTTTACACAGAAATAAGACCACACTTCAATTGCACTGATAGTGTACAAATCACACACTTTACGTTGTGAGGTAATGATGTAGTATGTTGGAAGCGGTGGCAAGGCTATTGGCCAAAATGAACGGTGTACATTTTGATAAGTAGCCCGTAACTTCTACCTTTGGATACCCGTATTTCTAACTATTTGATCACAAACTTTTTTATTATGCAAGACGCGACATTAGACACAAACCTTGACCAAATGAGTGATTATTGGGACAAATTCTGGAGCGCAGCTATGGAATGGGGCCCGCGGATCGCAATGTCGTTAATCTCCACGCTCCTGATTTTCCTGATAGGTTCATGGCTGATCAAAATTATCATGCGGCTTGTCACCCGTACATTCGAACGCCGGAATGTGGACCTTTCACTCCGGAAATTCGTCAGTAACCTTATCCGATGGACACTTAATATACTGTTGTTCATTATCGTCATTACCCAGTTGGGTGTACAGACGTCAACGTTCGTTGCCATGATAGGTGCTGCAGGGCTGGCGGTTGGCCTGGCGCTTCAGGGATCGCTGGCAAACTTCGCCGGAGGCATCCTGATCCTGACATTGAAACCGTTCCGGGTGGGAGACTTCATTCAGTCGAGCAACGGCGAGTCGGGTACGGTCCGGGAAATCGATATTTTCTCGACGAAACTGGTGACCCCGCAGAACCAGGCGGTGGTGGTGCCCAATGGTTCCTTGTCCAATTCCAGCATCACAAATTATTCCCAGCTGGGTACCCGGCGGACCTGGTTTGACATACGCGTATCTTATGGCGCGGATTTGCACCTTGCCAAACAGATCCTGTTGGACGTGGTACAGAAGAACGAGCATGCGCTTACCGACCCGGCCCCACAGATCGTTGTCACGCAATTGGGTGACAGCGCCGTTAACCTGTCTGTGCGGGTCACCGCCAATAATGATAAGTTCTGGGAAATGCAGGAGCAACTGATCATTGACTGCAAAGCAGCACTGGACCAAGCGGGGATTGAGATCCCTTTCCCTCAGCGGGACGTTCACCTCAAATCTAATGGCTAAACTTCCATAAGGAACTCAGATAGGTTTTTGTGATGGGGCACATTGAGTTTCTTACGCAGCCGGTACCTTCTGACCTCCACTCCCCTTGTGGTGATATTGAGCAGCGAGGCAATCTCCTTGCTGCTCATATTCATGCGCAGATATGCGCATAATTTGAGATCATTGGGCACCAGTTCAGGGTAATCTGATTTCAGTTTCTTGAAAAAGTTCTCGTGCGCTTCGTTGAAGCTTTCTTCGAATATATGCCAGTCCCGCTCATCGCTGCGTGCATCTTCGATGATTTTCTTGATTTTGCGCAATTGCTCACCCGATAATTTGCGCCCGTCGCTGTCCCGGAGTTGCAGCAGTTCATCATGAACATTGTTGAGCAATTCATTCTTGTAGACAATGCTCATGGCCGTGTTGGCAAGTTCGCGGTTCTTGCTGGCAAGCTCACGTTCCAATTGCTCATTCTTGAGCCTCATAAGCCGTTGTTCGTTTTCTTTTGCCTCCTTCGCCAACACCTCCTGCTGCTGTCTGGCCATGTTGGCCTGGACCTGCTCCCGGTGTTTCCGGATCTTTTGCCTATACCAGCCTCTTCCCCCAACCAGCAGGGACACTGCAAGCACCACGTATACCATGGATGCAAACCACGACTGGTACCACGGTGGCAAAACAGTGAAACGGTAGGCAGTAATGGCAGAGACGGTACCGTCCGGTGCCATGGCCCGCACACGGAATGTGTATTCGCCGGATTTTAGATTGGTAAATTCCTTCTGCGCCGTTTCGGCCCACTCTGACCACGTGCGGGAATAGCCATCAAGATAGTACTGATACCGCAATGGGACGGCGCTATACCAGGGCGAAGCAAAATTGATCCGGATATTGTTATGCCGGTAAGGTATTTCCGGATCCCCTCGGGTGTACCACCTGTCAGAAACGCTGTCAGTAATGTTGCTTACCGCACGGATAAGGGGCGCGGGAAGTCCGGTTTTACCAAGCGGAGCATCAGATGCCTGATAAATTGCGAAACCGTCATCCAGACTGATCAGGTACATGCTGTCCCGTACGCGGTTAATGCTCTCATAAAATTTCATCATGCGACCGCTAAGCATGGCAAACTGTGTCGAATCAATCTGTATCTCGCCTTTCGGACCAAAACGGACCAAGGCAATCCGTGCACGGTTAACGAACCAATACCGGTCAGCACCCGCGGGTATGAGCTTATTCGAGAAGGCAAATGAGCCCAACTGTGCATTGAGCTGCTCATAGCTATGGAAACGGTCAGTAATATCATCATGCCAGTAAAACCCACTGTCCGTGGCAAATACCGCCCGCCCGTTCAGCGCGAAAACGTTCACAAACGCGCTTTGTGGCAATCCCTGTACCGAGTCGTAAGCCTGCACCTGCCGTACCTGCCGCAGCGCTGTATCCAGCGTAAGCATACGCAGCCCTTTATAGCCGCTCGCCCAAACTTTTGTGGCCGACACAGGCTCGATGAACTGGGTAGGATCGTTATAGCCGCCTAAACGACGCGCGAATTCCCATCCGCGGCCCGTCTTATTAAACACAGCAAGGCCGGTATAGGTGCCTTGCAACAAGGTATTGGGGCGAGTGGTCAGTTGCCGGAGCGCCCACCCGCCGGTAACTGTCGATAACCGCAGTAGCCTGTCTCCGACCACGCGGAACGTTCCATCGTTATGGCCGCACAGCAACTCTCCGTCGATTACGGTAAGATCCCATACCTGCCCTTGCGACCCTTCGATCAACCTGAACGTGAACGGCCGGAAGCTGCTGCCTTCAGGCCAGGGACTGTAAAAAAGCCCCTGATTGGTGCCGAGGTAAATGTTGCCTCTGAAAATGCGCGCCGCATAAACGGTTCCTATACTTCCGCTGTTGTCCGCATAGTAGTATAAGGGCGCGTTTATCTCAACGCGGTCCACCCCGTTATCCAATCCTACCCAGATGTTCTGCTGCAGGTCCAGGTGGATACCCAATACCGTATTGTTCTGCAGCCCGTTGCCTTTGTGGATGTGCTGCACGATACGACCGCCACTGTCAATAATGACCACGCCCCGCAGAATGGTACCGAATGCATAAAATCCATCCCTGACATGCAGCCCGTTGTTAAGTTGGGCGGTACGCAGAAGGCCCTCCGCCTCTGTCTCCCACTTCCGGATGGCCATGGTACTATCCATAAGGAATAAGCCGGACTTGGCCGTACCGATCAATACCTGCCTGTCCCCGAATGGCAACATGGTGAGCACATTGGCATCGTTCAATGCATCTTTACCTTTTACGGGAACCAATGTGTCGCCCTTCAATTCATGCAGCCCGGACGGGATAAGCTCGATAAAGGTCCGTCCGTTTACCTGATGCAAAAAGAGAAAGGGTTGCCCACCGCCCTTGATTGCGCGGAGGCTGTTGTTCTCGTAACAGTATATGGTTGAGAAAGACTGGAAAAGCACACGGTCACCATCCAGTACGATCTTCCAGATCTCGTCCCTTATACGGTCATCCGGAGCCAGTAACCGGCTTATTGAACGATAAGCCATCCGTCCGTTCCCCAAGTCCTCCCAATATCCGAATTCGGCCAATCCGCCGACATATACGCGGCCCGTTCCCGCGGTATCCGCGGCGACACTGCGCACAGTGCTCTTGTTCGGCAATTGGTGCAACGTCCAGTATTGCCCATCGAACACCAGCAATCCTTCGGCATTGGCGATGTACATCAGACCGTCTTTGCCGGTGGCAATCGACCAGTTCTGATTGCCTGCCTTATAGTCGGATTTTGTATAGGTCTGGACAAGGGGAGAACCGATGCGCTGGATGGCCTGGCCCTGTACGGTGACGGTACAGGTACAGCAAATGACAAGGAAAAGGACTGCGTTGAATGGTTTAAACATACCCGCCCCACATCGTGAACAGACGCAAACATAAGGATTTCAGCCGTGAAGAAAAAACCGCCCCGGCTTGCGTCGGGGCGGTGAACCACAAATTGATATGCCCAAACACACTAAGGCATACTTATACGGCTTTTTTCCTCACTCTGGGCATCACTACGGCGGGCGCCGTTTTTCATGTTCCCAAAGTTGTAGGTGAAGGTAAGCCGCGCAACCCTTGTTTCATTTTTCTGATTGATCACTGCGTTCAGATTGGCGTAGCGCGTGCGTACATCCTGAATGCGGGTATCGAAGATGTCACTTACCGAAAGCTTCAGGTTTGCCTTCTTGCTATAGAAAGACTTGCTCAAGCCGGCATCAATGGACCATTGTGCTCCGATATGATAAATGCTGTATATCAACGATGACTGGTAATTAACCGAAGTCTCTGCCGTCAACGTGGACAGGATATTGAACGTGTGGTTGCTGCGCAGCTGCCAGGCAAACTGTCCCTGTTTCAGGTACTCACCGTTCAACGGGCCGTCAAAGCCCATGTAGAATGCGTTTATGTTCGTGTTGGTGTTCCACCATTTCATTACTTTTACCGGCATGTTGAGATTAGCAAACCAGACCTCCTGCTTGGCGAGGTTATCGCGGGTTACCCAAGTGCGCTTGGTGACCTCGTCCTGATTCATCGATTCAGCGATCACATCATTCGTGCGGTTGTAGCCTGCGCTCAGGTGGTATTTCTGCATAAGCGAATAGGAGAACTCAAATGCGTGCGTATATTCCGGTCTCAGGTAAGGATTGCCTTGCTCGGAAGTATACTGATCAAGGAAATACTCAAATGGATTCAGATTGCCGTAGTTCGGCCTGTTGATGCGCTTATTATAGGAAATACCTAATTGGTGATCGTCCGAAACCTTGTAATTAAGGAAGACGCTGGGGAAAAAATCCAGGTAATCGCGCTTTATACGGTTGTCCAGCGTAATGGAATTGCCGTCTGAAATGGTATACTCACTGCGTAACCCGGCCTGGACGCCGAATTTTCCCAGCTGGGTGCTATAGTTGACGTACGCAGCAGCAACCTGCTCTTCATAAAGGAAATGGTTGGTCCGCCCTACGTCGTTCTGCCAGCTTCCGCCGACCATGTTCTCAAAGCGCATGTCATTGTCTGACGTCACGTTGCTGTATTTGAGGCCGGTTTCCATCTTATTATTCTTTCCGAAGGGATGGGTATAATCGACCTTTGCCACACGGATATCAATGATGGTGGGCATATCGCTTCGGGAAAGCAGCGGCTCATTCTTCATGTCACCAGATGGCAGATAAAAGGTATTGTTATAGTTTGCTTCGTTATGGTTAGAAAATCGGGAGATATCCACATCAGCCGCAAGTTTTCTGCCGTTGCTGTCAATTGTAAATTGGTTGTTCAGATTGACTGCGAAGCTGGAATAGCTGCCGTCAAAAAGTGAAGAAGTAGTCAACGTGGAATCCGGAACGGCGACGGTTTGGCCGATGAAGGTATTGCTGGAATTGTCATTGTCGTTTCCACTGGCGTAGCCGCTTACCAGAAATCCAATGATGTTACGGTCCGACGTATTGTAATCAATACCTGCCCGATAATTATGGTTGCGGTAATGCCTGTTAAATTCCGTGGTTTGCTGGAAATCGGTGCGGGCACTGCCGGCTACTATGGAACGGAAAATATCGATTTCGTTGCCACCGCGGTTATTCATGTAACTATAGGTGCCGAAAACGTTCATACGGCCCACTTTATGGTTTAAATTGAGGGACGTATTGGCTTTGTGACCGAAGCCGTAGCCGGTACCAACTGTCAGGGTACCGTTGGTTCCCGCCATCCGGTTCTTCTTAAGCACAATGTTTATCATTCCCGCTGTTCCCGAAGCGTCATATTTTGATGAGGGACTGGTAATCAGCTCAATGGATTTGATGGAGTTTCCGTCGGTGCTGCGCAGGAAATTCGCAAGCTGCTCGGCTGACAGGTACGTCTGCTTGCCGTCAATCATTACGGTAACGCCCTGTTTACCCATCAGGCTGATGTTGTCATCCTTATCGACCGTGACGCCCGGGGACCGCTCAAGAATGTCTATTGCGGTATTGCCCGCGGCCAATGCCGAATTCTCGACGTTCACCACCAACATATCCGGTTTACGCTCCACCAACGGCCGTTGAGCCGTAACGGCCACTTCAGCCAACACTTTGTTGGCCGGGGTCAAAATAATGGTGGGCAGGGTTTTGTCAGCGTCCCCTTGAGCAACCGTGACCTTACTTACAGCATCTTCGTAACCCACTAGCACTACCGACAGGATGTACTCTCCGGGAACGACACTGGGTAATTTAAAGTTTCCTTCCCCGTCAGGGAATACAGTTTTTACTATTGACGAATCCCCTGCGTGCAGCAGATTTACCGTTGCGAGGTCGAGCCCCTGCTGCTGTTGGTTCATCACCTTTCCGGAAAGGGAAACCTCTTGTGCCTGCGCCAAAAAGGCCATACAGATCAAAAAGGCCAAGAATATCTGAGTAAAAATTTTCATGTCCGTTTCTTTGTTAGTTGTCTTATGACGCAACGCTGCTGCGGAAAGTTGCATAGAAGGTTAATTTTTTTTCTTAATACTGTCTATTGCGACCGTATCCGCAGCAAGGGTGTCGGTGGCGAGGGGTTCTTCCGCAGGCGGGGCCGCAACAGCACACTTAAGTCCAGATTCTGTCATTATCCACTCCGTCTTGTCGGGCCGGTCCCCATCGGGGTAGGCATAATTCTCCTCGCACTGGTTAAAAGGCAAATCCCAGACGTGGCGCTGTAGGTCACGGTCGATAATGAGCCTGGTTCCTACCGGAATGTTCAGCTTCAGGTATAGGTTCTGGTCCCGCATCAGCTCACCCCGCTGCACGTTGAAATGGCTATCGAAAACCAACTCACCGGCCTGCTGCCGTAGGTGATAATCGATCCGGCCCGCGCGCTCAGCAGCATCCTCATAAGTGGCCCCATGTGCTGAATATTCGTAGGTAATGGACGGATTTTGTGCTGAATCGATCCGCACGATGCGCATGTACATCCGGCTCTGCCCCTCAAGCATATGATTATTGCGCACAATGGCCCGTTGGCGGATGCGCGAAAGGCGGTCCAGGCTATCACTCTGCAGCCTGATAACGGTAAGGTCATTGCGTGATAAGTGGTATACCGGCTGCTTCTCCAGCGGGCGTTCTTCTACCACCGTGCTCTCCTCCCTGAAATCATTCAACGTGCGCGTTCCGTATACGGTTGTAAAGCCGATCGCAATCAGCCAGACCACCAACATGGTGAATCCCGTGTACCTGCCGATGACATTTTTGTTGAACAGGATACGGATAACCAAACCCAGCAGTGCCAGAAAAGGTATGATGGCGACAAAAAGAGAGCTTACCAACATCGGAGTGCGGTAGGCGGGCTCCACAACATTAAGCGGGAACATAGCCATATCTGTATCCGATCCGAAGAACCCGAAGCTTGCGATGATAGCGATGACCAATACGATCAGCCCCCCGCATAACGCCATAATAAAAAGGACGCCCACAATCTTTGCCAGGACCGCAAATGCTCTCACCAAAAAATTACCGGCCGAGTTGATCCCCTTCCTAAGACCTTCCTCGGCCCCGGTAAAATTTGTGCGGAGGCCCTCCATCTCCTCCTGGAAACTGCGCTTGAAATTCTGCAGATTAGGCGTCTCTCCGCGCATTGCCATGCGGTCTGCCCGCGTTCTCGCCAGCGGCATGACGATCCACAGGATGATATACAAAAGCAGTCCTGTACCCCCAAAGATAAAGAGCAGCACTAGGATAAGCCGTATCCAGCGGGCCTCAATACCGAAATAGTGGCCCAGTCCGCTACATACCCCGCCGAACACCTTGTCATCCGGGTCACGCATGAGCTTCCGCTGTCCCGTCAGCGGGGGCAGGTCATACATGGGATCGCCCGCCTCTCCGGCCGCGTCCCCCTCAAAGTCGCTCACGCTTCCCATCTGGGCAATAACCTGGTTTACATCGTCCATCGTGATTACTTCCTTACGACCCTGCACGATACGGTCGCTGAACATTTCCGCGATGCGGTTCTCGATGTCACCTACAATTTCGTGGCTATCAGCGGTGTTTCCGAAGTGCCTTTTCACGTCAATCATATACGAGCGGAGCACCTCATAGGCATCTTCCTCAATATGGAATACAATGCCGTTTATGTTAATGATGATCGTCTTGTTCATGTTATTGTGGTTTTTTAGTTTGTTTAATGCGTTTATTGATTATTGTTGCGGCCCTCCATGGATGTCTGGACAGCGAAGACCAGTTCCTCCCATGTCGTATCCAGCTTACGGAGCACTTCCAGCCCCGAAGGTGTGATCTGATAATACTTACGGGGAGGCCCTGAAGTGGATTCTTTCCAACTGTAACTCAGCAGGCCATTATTTTTCAGCCGGGTCAGCAAAGGATATAAGGTACCCTCTACCACCAGCAGCCGCGCTTTCTTGAGCTCGCCGATGATGTCTGAGGCATAGATCTCGCCTCGCGAGATAATGGATAGAATACAATATTCCAGTATTCCTTTCCTCATTTGGGTTTGCGTGTTATCTACTACCATAATACAAAGATATATGTTTTGGTTTGTACTATGCAATACATAGTAGTATATAAAATCATAAACAGCTGGATATGAGTAGGTAATTTTTTTCCAATACAAAAAGGCCGCTTCCTTTTGGGTGGGAAACGGCCTTCAGCACTTGCGGACACACAGTAACTGTGCGTTACGGATGACTAATACCCCGGATTCTGCTGCAGGTTAGGATTGACAGCTATTTGTTGGCTCGGAATCGGGTAAACCAGCGTATGCGGTCCCGGGTCGGCAGGCTTTTCTTGCCATGGTTCCAGGAACTTGCCGAAGCGGATCAGGTCCTGCCGCCGCCAGCCTTCCCAGTAAAGCTCCCGTCCCCGTTCATTTAGCAGCTCGTCCAGCGTCAGGCTGGCCAAAGGGGCTGCGCTCCGGTTGGTCCGGATATTGTTCACCAGCGCCAGCGCCTCAGCCGCACCGCCGGAGCCGCCGCGCAAAATGGCCTCAGCCTTCATCAGCAGCACGTCTGCGTAACGGAAGACCACCCAGTCATTATTGCGCTGACCGGACGGTACACCGTAATCAAATGCATATTTCATGACGCGGATCCCTGCTGTTTCCAACGTGCTTCCAGACGTACGGATGGTCACTTCCGGCGTGAACACCAGTGGCCGGCTGGACGGGTTCCGCGCCATTAAAGGTTGATCGGTTTCTAGGTTGTACTGCTGCCCGATCAGGAATCCTACGTTGCGGCGCCGGCCAGGATTGTCCATGGTATCGGCAGGATATTCGTAATAAATGCCCAGGCGTTCATCCCCCTCATCAAACAGCCCGTAATAGTCAGATAACGTGCACCATCCGTTCCATCCGCCCGGCGTCATGTTATAGTGGGCGATGGTGTTCCATGTACGGTCCACAGGACCGCCTCTGACGCCGAACTCATTGTACAGCGTGAAGATGTTTTCCGTTGATGCGGTATGGTTGTGCGGGGCAAAGTTGTCGAAGTATCTCCCGGGAGGGGAAATCTGATAACGATTGCTGGCCGTGATCTCATCAGCCAGTGCGATGACCTGATTCATATCCGCAGCATCAAACGTGGGATTTTCCCTGTTCAGGAACACACCCTTGTTGAGATGAAGCTTCATCAGCAGGACGCGGGCGGCATTCTGATTTGCCACATAGGCCGCCCCCGTGCTGGGCAACTCATTCATAATGGCATTTAGCTCACTGATGATGAAATCAATGGCTTCCTGGGTCTGCAGCGTAACCGGAGGCACCCGAAAGTCATCTAGCTCTTCGCGGTAGGGAACAACACCCCAGAGGTTCAATACATCATACATGCTGAGCGCCCGGATGAAGCGTGCCTCTGCCGCTTGCTGCGGCGTAGGGTTGTTTCGCAGTACATTGGACGCCTGAAACTGAACGGTCAATAAGCTGTTGAATGTATTATTCATGTAGGAATTATCCGCGTTCCAGGTGTGCTGATGAATGGCCCGGTGAATGCCGTTATCGTCCCAGTCGCCGCCCCGCGTAGGCGCCATGGCCGCATCCGTAGAGATTTCCTCCAGCACCCACCGCTGATCCTGGTGATAGGGTATGTTTAATGCGGAGTAAGCGCCGATCAGAAGATCTGCGGTATTGACGTTTGTTACCCCTTGCTCGAGCTCACTACGGAGCTGTTCATCCAAATCCGTACAGGATAATGCAAGTCCTGCCGTTATCAGGAAAATGGTACTGTATAATTTAAATGTCTTCATGATTGCAACGCTTTACTAAAGTGAGAAATTAACACCCAAAAGGAACGTCCGCGCAGGCGGATAGGGAATATACTCAATACCTAGCGACGGTATTCCGTTTGTCGAGCCGTCGGTATTTACTTCCGGATCAAACCCACTGTAGCCGGTAAATACCAAGAGGTTCTGGCCCGTAACCGAGACACTCAGGTTCCGGATAGCCGTGCCGATATTGCCTACGTTATAGCTCAATGATAGGTTGGACAGCTTCAGGAAATCGCCTTTCTCCAGGTAGCGGGTGGACGGGGCAGCCGAATTGGAGATAGACTCTCCCAGCTGCGGGTCAAATACTTCTTTGGCGATGTTCCGGTTCGACAGGTTATTTATACCCAGAACGGTTGCCCGGGTGTTATTAAAGAGGTAGTGGCCGAATGCCCCGTGCGTATTAACTGTGGCGGTAAACCGTTTGTATGTGACGTCGGTGGAAATCCCCAACAGGTATTTGGGATTCGGGCTGTTAACATAGAACTTATTCAGCGCAGGGTCCACGGATGTACTCACGGTGCCGTCCAATCCTCTGTACATGCTCATACCCGTCTCCGGATCAATGCCTTCAAAGATGGCCAGGTACCAAACGTTAAGCGGCTGGCCGTTCGCCATGCGCTGGCCCAGCACTCCTGAAAAGCCTTGGCCCCGCAAGGCCGCCGTTTCATAATACCCCAGCAGGCCGCTCACGTTATTCCGCAGGTAAGTTGCGTTGGCGGCGACATTCCAATTCCAGTTTTCTTTTTGGATAACACTGCCGGAGAGCGCCAGCTCTACACCCTCATTCAGAACCTCGCCATCCAGGTTGACCCAGATACGGCCGCTCGGCGCCGGCTGGGCAAGCGTCTGTTCGAACAGGGCATCGGTTGTCGTTTTCCGGAAGTAGTCCACCGAACCTGACAGCCGGTTCTGGAAAAGCCCGAAGTCTACGCCGGCGTTAATGGTGGAAGAACTTTCCCACCTTAGGTCAGGATTACCAAAGTTGGCCTGTGTGATGCTTTGTGCTTCGAAGACGTACCGGTCCCTGGACGCTCCCGAAGGAAACTCCTGGTTTCCGGTCCGTCCCCAGCCCACACGCACTTTAAGGTTGCTGAACGGCGCGTTGCCTTTCATGAATTCCTCATTTGAAACATTCCAGGCAAAGGCCAGCGAAGGGAAATTGGCATACCGGTTGTTTTCACCGAACTTGGTAGACCCATCCCGGCGTATGGTACCGGTAAACAGGTAACGGTCTGCGTAATTTAGCGTGGCCCGGGCAAAGAATGACTGCAGCTCATTGGTCGGGCTGCGGTAGGAATCGATCTCCCGGTTACTCACAATGGAATAGTCCAGGTAGTCCCAATAATCCAATCCGCCCAGGTTGGAGAACCCGTTGCCGAACTGTGAATTCCACCGATCGTCAAAGCTAAGGTACTCGTAACCAACCACAGCGTTCAGGTTGAGCGAGGTTGCTATTTCCTTGTCAAATGCCAGCGTATGTGTAAGCTGATGATTGGTCTCAAAATCGTTGCCGATGAAAGCCGAGCCATTATTTATGTCACTCGGATTGATCATCCCTGCGATAAACCGGCCTGTACGCCTTCCAGTCTGGCGGGTCAGGCTGTACTGGAACTTATACTCCAGTTCATCCGTGATCCGGTAGGACGGTGCGATGCTTGCCAAAATGGTATTGACCACGGCGATATCTTTACGTGCTTCCAGCGATGTCAATGGATTGATCAGATTAGGGGAAACAAAGGTCAGCGCTCCGTCTTCACCGCGCAGTGGCCGGGTGGGGTTCCACTGCAGGGCCTGGGAAATCACGTTCCCCTCAAAACCCACTCCCACGTCTATCGGCGGAATGTTCTCGTCTATCTGGGTAGCCAGCAGGCTTACGTCCATCCCCAGCTTCTTGCTTTCCAGGAAGCGGAAGTTGCCGCTCAGGTTAGCCGTATATTTCCGCAATCTGTTGGTTTCCACAATTCCGTTCTGATCCAGGTATCCAATGGAAACCCGGTACCGTCCGTCTTCATTACCGCCGGACACGTCCAGTGAATGGTTCTGCGTGATGGCCGTTCGTGTGATCTCATCAAAGGCATAGACATCGCCCCCGAAGTCCGCTCCGGTATCGTCCGGCGTATAGTGCCGTACAGCCTCTCTGAACTCGTCTGCGCTAAGCACCTCAGGCTTTTTCAGCAAATTCGAAAACCCCGTTGATGCCATTACGTTTAAGGTGGGCTTACCGGACTGCCCGCGCTTGGTGGTAATAATGACCACCCCGTTGGCGCCGCGGGAACCATAGATGGCCGTTGCGGAGGCATCCTTCAGCACTTCCATACTTGCGATATCGTTCGGATTAAGGTAACTGAGCGGGTTGCCTCCGTCTGTCCCATAGCCACCCCGCCCTCCTGGACGGGCAGATGTGCCGGACAACGGAACACCATCGACGACAAACAACGGATTGTTGCCCGCGCGGATAGAGGAATTGCCGCGGATGCGTACGGTGGTGGACCCACCGGGCTGTCCGGTATTGTTGATGACCATCACACCCGCAGTCCTACCCTGTATCAGCTGGTCCGGTGCGGCAATGACCCCCTTGTTGAAATCCTTGGCCTGCACGGAAGCCACCGATCCGGTCAGGTCCCGTTTCCTTGCCGTACCATAGCCGATGACTACCACCTCATCCAGGCTTTCACCGGTGGGTACCAGCTTGAAATCAACCGTCTGTTGCGCGCCGGACAGGGTAATCCGCTGTTCACCGGGCTCATAACCGATAAACGACACGGAAATGGTGTACGTTCCGTGCGGCACATCGGTAAATGAATACAGGCCGTCCTCGTTTGTTCCGGCCTGACGGTTCAGCTCCTTGATATGCACGGAGGCTCCAGCCAGCGGGTTCTGGCTTTCATCTACCACTCTTCCCTGGATGCCGCCCGTCTGGGCATACCCAAGTGCGGTCCAAAAGACCAATAGGAATGTGCCGACGTGGGCACATACCCGTCGAAAAATCAATGTAATTGTTCTCATAATTATGCGTGTTTGATACTAATTGGCTTATCATAATGGTGCACCTATGGCATACACTCCTGTGCATAAAACTTCATCTGTGCGTTATGCTATAATCGGTCCCGGAGAGCATCGTGTTGTTGTCCTCCAGGAAACAAATATGAGAAAAAAAAGTTTACGCCGGTAGTTATTCGACGGGTGCTATGCGGATGCCCACATCAGCCACCCCATGGAGGGGATTTTCCCGCATATTCTGTTCTAACCGGAACCGGTACACGCCAGTATCCGGAAAACGGACCTGCTCCTTGATCAGGTGCTGATGAGTATATAAGCTTCCGCCCCCACGCCCCAGCCAGCGGCCGTCTGGCTCGGCCAGCCGGAGCTCTATGCGCTCCGTGGTATCCCGGCTTCCCGGCCCGCTTTGATGGACCAACACGAAGATATTGGAATATCTGTAAGATGGGGTATGCCGCAGGTTCAGATAGATGTTGTAAGGTTTGGCTGCGTCAGTGATATGTGCGGCAACTTCCGGCTGATTGTCATAATGCCAGGCCCGATCCTCAATGGAGATATGCCGGTCCACGACGGCCGTGTCCGTGCAGGAAAGGACCAGTAGCCCCACACTGACCAACCACTGTATCGCGCTGAATTTATTCCGCATGCCTTAGCATTTGAGTTAATCTTACTGACGGTCTCCCGGTTTCGATTGCTGATCGCCAGGTTTTCCCCTCCGCTTGTTGCCACGAAACCGTTTTTTAGGCTTTGCCGGCTTCGCTTCATTGCTCTCAGCAGCCAGCTTTACTTCCACGGCCTGCGGCGCCTTTGCCTGGGACCGGTCCGGCTTCCGCTTGGTTTTACCCGACCGGCGTTTCTTGCTCTTCCGGTCGTCCAGACGGGTGAGGCTGTCCTGTCCCACCACATTCTCATAATCATAGATGGCTGGTTTCTCCTCCACTTTCTCGACGACCACGGCACCAATCTCCTCGGGCTTGACTCCCTGCCTGTTGAGCTGATGGATTTCTTTTACCCGATCTGTTGTCAACGGGATCCAGTTCTCCTCACCGGGATAACTGAACCACATCAATTTCTTGAAAATATCGGTTTTCTGAAGATATGCAGTACCCTTTTGGGTTTCGATGCGCTCAATATTATTGGGAATGTCTTTAAGCGCATCCATGTAGCTGTCCAATTCATAATTGAGACAGCACTTCAGCTTACCGCATTGACCGGCAAGCTTCAATGTATTGAGCGAAAGGTTCTGGTATCTCGCCGCAGAGGTCGAGACCGTTTTGAAGTCGGTTAACCACGTCGAGCAACACAATTCCCTTCCGCAGGAACCAATACCGCCCAGTCTGCTGGCCTCCTGCCGCATCCCGATCTGACGCATTTCGATCCGCACGCGGAATGCTTCTGCCATGCGCTTGATAAGCTCCCGGAAATCGACCCTTCCCTCAGCCGTATAGTAAAATGTAGCCTTTGACTTATCCCCCTGAAAATCCACATCACTGATTTTCATGGACAGCCCCAGGTCCAGTGCCATCTTCCGGGCCCTGTGCATGGTTTCCCATTCCAGGTCCTTGGCGGCCTGCCATTTTTTGATATCGGCATCGGTCACTTTCCGGTAGATTTTCTTGGTCACCTGCGCAGCGTCCACATTGTTTTTTTTCAGCTGAAGCCGCACCAGCTCCCCTGTCATTGATATATGACCGATATCATAACCGCCGGTATTCGGCTCCACGGCGACCATCTCGCCCATTTCAAGGTACAGGTTTTCATGGTTCACGTAAAAGTCTTTACGCGACCCCTTGAAACGTACCTCCACAATATTGAAAGGTTTATAGTTTGTTGGCATGTCCATATCGGCCAGCCAATCGTATACATCCAATTTATTGCATCCGCTGGTCATGCAGGCGCCATTGTTCTGGCAACCCGCAGGTGTACTTCCACACCCGCCCCCGGATGAGCAACTGCTACATCCCATAGTTATCTATATATGTTGAGTCCGCCAAACGGCGGAACGTTTGATACTTATATAATAAAACCAATTGCAAAGATAAGTCTAAAAATAATATTTTCGGGTTCGCATTACGTTCGATGTGATAATGCGCTTCTTCAAACAGCCGGACTGTTTCCCCGATCTGTTCCAGGCTATAATGTTTGCTGAATTTCCGGACAAAATCCAATTCGGCATCCGGCAGGTGAACAAGCTGATCCATGCCTTCTTTCAATAATACCGCCTGTCTCATCATATGCAAGCTATAAAGGAGAAAGCTTTTTTGATTCTCCCTGCCTAATTTGGCAAGTTCCTCGTCACTGGTTTTAATCAAAGACGGTCCGTTATCAGTCACGCAGAACCGCAGCCACCGGACCATCAGATCAAAATGACCTTTACTCCCTTCGCCCAGCAGATCTACAGCCCGCTGGATATTGCCCTCGCTGATCAGTGCGATTTCTTCTGCCTGATAGCGGTCCAACCCATGAACATTCATCAAGTATTCCGCCACACTGGCTCGGTCCAGATGGCCCACCTTGACCAGCTGCGTCCGTGAAATAATGGTATTCAGTATCTTGTCCTGGTTTTCCGCGACCAGCAGGAACAGCGTTTTAGCCGGGGGTTCCTCAATCAGTTTCAGCAAGGCGTTGCCCTGTGTATCTAGGTATTCCGGCAGCCACATGATGAGCACCTTATATTCGGCTTCGAATGCCTTCAGACTCAGCTTCCGTATAATATGGTGCGCTTCTGCGATATTGATATTTGCCTGTTTGTTCTCGCCGTCGAGCTGGCTGCGCCAATGGTCCAATCCAAGATAAGGGTTATCCAGGAACGCCCGTCGCCATTCTTCGGCAAAGGATGCTGCCGTTTCTTCTTTATGTTTAGCAAAGAATGGATAGGAAAAGTGTAGATCCGGATGAATCAGCTTGCTATACTTGCGGCAGGAAGCGCACTCTCCACAGCTATCATCCGGTTGCCTGTTTTCGCAGTTGATGTATTGAGCATAGGCAACGGCCAGTGCCAGACTACCGCTCCCTTCCGGTCCCAGAAACAGCTGCGCATGGCTTACCCGGTTTTCTTTCACAGTATTGAGAAGGTGACGCTTCACTGCGTCCTGTCCAATGATTTCTTTAAAAAGCATAGCTCTTTGTATACGCCTGTCAATCCCAGAAACCGTTTTCTGCGGTCAGTATAACGGGCACGCCGTCAGTCACCACGATGGTCTGCTCGTGCTGGGCCACAAAACCGCCGCGATTTCCCATCAAGGTCCACCCATCCTTTTGCGTATGAGCCAAGGTTGAACGCGTGGAAATAAACGTCTCGACAGCGACCACGGAGTGCTTCCTGAACCGCTCACGGTTGAACCGGTCATAGTAATTAGCAATGTTCTCCGGTTCCTCGTGCAAGCTCCGCCCCACGCCATGGCCCGTGAGATTTTTAATGACGGTATATCCTGCCCGCTTCGCCTGCAGTTCAATAAATCTCCCGATCTCTGCAATCCGGACACCTCCCTGAATCCGGCCGATGGCCTCCTTCAGTATCTGTCTGGAAGTATCCACAAGCCGCTGATGACCATGCATGTCCTGTCCCAGCACGAATGACCCTCCGTTATCCGCCCAATAACCATCCAACTCAGCAGAGACGTCAATATTAACCAGATCACCCTCCTGCAACATCCTGTTTGCCGACGGCACGCCGTGTGCAATCTCTCCGTTGATGCTGATGCATGTACAGCCCGGAAAACCGTATGTAATAACCGGCGCCGGGGCCGCGCCATGCGCCTGAAGCAATTGCCGCCCAAAATCGTCAAGTTGGCGGGTACTCATGCCGGGGCGGGCATGGCTGCACATCTCGCGCAACACCAGAGCGACCACGCTGCTGACCCGCTTCATCCCATCCCACTCGGATGCTGTAGTGATTGACATATGTTTTACCTAAATCGAATACATTATTGCTTGTGGCTGGGCTGTTTACCGCAGCCAAATTCCCCAAAGATACAAAATGCATCGCACATCGGGGCCATAGCCGATTATAAACGTTTATAAACGGATATATCCGTTTATTTTCCGGCTCTTCACTTAAGTCTGTCAGACATTTGTCCTGTCGATGGCTGAGGACGGTCATCTTTCGTTGTTTTTTTGTTATATCTTAATTCAAAGTGTTATGAGTACGTTAAAGAACAGTGTACGGCTGATGGGTTATCTGGGAAGTGATCCGGACGTGAAGACATTTGACAACAACCGTAGCTTGGCCCGCGTCGCGATCGCCACGCATGAGCGTTACCGGAATGCGCAGGGCGAGTGGGTCACCGACACCCAATGGCACAATCTGGTGTTTTGGGGGAGACATGCTGTGTTTGCACAAAAAAGTCTCACCAAGGGATCAGAGGTCTGCATAGAAGGGAAGTTGGTGAATCGTCAATACGTCGACAAAGACGGCATTACACGGTACATAACAGAGGTTAATGTCAACGAAGTGCAGCCGCTGGACCGAAAGACGGAAAAAACGGCACACTTAGAAAGCGTTTCGGAACAGTAACGCACCTCCGGTGAGCGCTTTACGTTTCCGGCAATCGTAGCCCGTAAACAGACTTCCGGCCCCGAACACAGCGACGGTCGTCTCACTCACGGGCTGCATTGCTTTGCAGACGGACAGCCCCCTGACATGCATTTTTATGTGTCTGTGTGCAGTTCCAAAAAACTTCATGTAACTTTGCCCCCCGAAACAGAAGCTACTCGTATGATTAAAAACACCGCCCTTACCGATGTACATATTGCATTGGGTGCTAAAATGGTTCCCTTCGCCGGCTTCAACATGCCGGTGCAGTATTCAGGAATTAATGACGAACACGAAACCGTGCGTAACCGCGTAGGGGTGTTCGATGTCAGTCACATGGGTGAGTTTATACTCAAAGGTGATAAGGCACTGGATCTCGTGCAGAAAATCAGTTCAAACGATGCCGCTAAGCTCTATGACGGCAAAGTCCAATACGCCTATATCCCCAACGAGACGGGAGGGGTCGTGGATGACTTCCTGGTATACCGCATAGACGAAGAAACCTATTTTCTGGTGGTCAATGCCTCAAATATCCAAAAGGACTGGGATTGGATAGCGAAGCACAACACGTACGGAGTAACCATGAAGAATATATCAGATGAGACTTCACTCTTTGCCGTTCAGGGGCCTAAAGCCGCTGACGCGCTGGCGGGCCTGACTGATATGGATCTGGCCACCATGGAATATTATACCTTCAAAAAAGGAACCTTCGCGGACGTGGAAAATGTATTGGTATCAGCCACTGGCTACACGGGCGCAGGTGGGTTTGAAGTATATGTACCGAATAACGACGCCGAAAAGGTGTGGAAAGCTATTTTCGAAGCGGGAGCGCCATACGGCATCAAACCGATCGGCCTGGGAGCGCGGGATACCCTGCGGCTGGAGATGGGGTTCTGCCTATATGGTAATGACATTGATGATACGACTTCTCCGCTGGAGGCAGGCCTGGGCTGGGTCACAAAGTTCACAAAAGATTTCGTCAATGCGGATGGGCTTAAGAAGCAAAAAGAAGACGGATTGCAAAACAAGCTGGTGGGGTTCGAAATGATTGACCGCGGGATTCCGCGGCATGGATACCGGATCATCGATGCGGAAGGGCAGGCAATCGGCCGGGTGACATCGGGCACACAGTCTCCGACGCTGAAAAAGTCTATCGGTTTGGGTTATGTACCCGTCGCTTATGCCAAGGAAGGCACTGAAATTTACATTGAGATCAGGAATACCCCGGTAAAAGCAACCGTTGTCAAACCTCCTTTTGTAAAATAGGATGACACAAATTGGTCCAAAAAGTATCCGGGTTTGTATGAGCCCGGCGCTATTGCCCTATTATGACCTGGACGGCACCATAGCGGTTGTTATTGATGTTTTCCGGGCCACATCATCCATATGCTATGGACTGGCCAACGGCGCCCGGGCGATCATTCCAGTAGCCGAGGTGGAGGAGTGCCTGGCATACCGTGGAGATGGCCATCTGCTGGCCGCTGAACGTGATGGCAAGGTAGTAGAAGGTTTTGATTTCGGTAATTCACCGTTTTCGTATACTCCCGACTTAGTAGCGGGCAGAACTATCGTACTCACGACAACGAACGGCACCAAAGCTATCCGCCAATGTTCAGCAGCGGAAGCTGTTGTCATCGGTTCATTTTTGAATATCAGCGCGCTTTGTGAATGGCTGAAAAAGCAGCCGCACCATGTGCTGCTGGTCTGTGCCGGTTGGAAAAATCACGTGAATCTGGAAGACACCGTTTTCGCCGGAGGGGTCGTTGAGCGGATCTGCACAGAAGGCACGGATAGGGACGATGGTGCCCAGGCTGCGCTATTGTTATACCGTCAAGCAAAGGGCAATCTTCCGGAGTTTCTGAGCGGTGCCTCGCATGCAAAGCGCATGCAGCACCTGAACATTTCACGGGACATCGTGTTTTGCCTGCAGGCCGATCAGGTGGATGTTATACCGATTATGCGGAAGGGCGCACTCGTAGTCCTGGAACAGGGGTAGGCGAACGGCTCAGGCTACTTTTTGGTGAACTGCCTGATCTGCTTCAGTAACCGGTATTTCAGGTATCCCAATACGGCTATGATAGCCACTGAAATGTACAGAATGGGTTGCTGACCGCTGTTATAGGCGGCTACCGCGCTAAGCAGCATCAGAATCAACCCGATATTCAGCAAGATATTGTACAGAAAGTGCCTTTTCATCACTTCTTAATATACTTGCATATCAGGATCAAAAGCGTCCCGCCAAGCGAGGATCCCGCCCTGAAGATTATAGAGATTATCGAAACCTTCCCGTTCCAGCATAAGAATGGCCTGGGCACTCCGCTTGCCACTCCGGCAATGAACCACTACCGGTTTATCTCTGGCAATCTTATCCTGTTCAAGGATCACTTCTGCCAAGGGAATATTCTCTCCGTTGATGTGCGAGGTCTCATACTCAAACGGTTCCCGTACATCGATTAACTGAAAATCCTCATTATTGTCGATTTTAGCTTTAAGCTCCTCAACTGTAATCTCTTTCATGCTATCTATTCTTTAAGTCAAACTTAGACAAAATTGCGCTTATATACAAATATCCATACATTTGGGGTATTAATATCCGGTTTATGTCAAAGTTCATTACGCGCCCCCTTTTGTTCTCAAGCCTGCTTCTCGTCACGGCATGTGCCATACGGCAAGCCGCCGACCAAATTGTCGATACGAAGGAAGTAACAAGGCTACTTGGTACATTGGCTTCTGATGAGATGCAAGGCAGGGCTTCCTTTTCGCCTGCCATCGAACGGGCGGCCGATTTCATTTCCGCGGAGTTCCAGAAAATCGGCTTAGAACCATATGGGGAGGACGGTTACCGGCAGGCCTTTTCCGTAACGCAAATCACACCGGCCACCGCGGAGGTAGAACTGGACGGAGGGGAGATTCCGCAAGACCAGATCATCATATCCAGCAATAGCCCCGGTGTGAACTGGAATACCCCACCAGAGGTGTCAGTCCTTCAAATCCGTGCCGGAGAGGACTTCGCACAGCGGTTCCGGGAAATCTCCACCGCCGGAAAAGACGCTCTCGTGGTAGTGGACACTGGCTTCTCTTCACTGTTTCATAGGTACCGCGGGTTAATGGTGCGCGGTAGAATTCAACAGCAGACCGGCAAACCGACGCCGTCTGTGGTCTTTGTACTGGCCAATGCGGTACCGAAATCCTTCCGCGTGAGCTTTACAAATACCATTGAAGAGCTACCACTTTTCAATGTCGCGGGTGTTCTTCCGGGAAAATCCCGGCCGGATGAATACGTGATTTTCTCCGCACATTATGATCATATCGGCATCCTTAAACCCGTGGGCCAGGATTCCATCGCCAATGGTGCAGACGACGATGCATCGGGCGTATCGGCCGTCATCAGCCTGGCCAAGTATTTTAAAAAGCGGGATGATAATGCACGAACGTTGTTGTTTGTCGCCTTTACGGCTGAAGAACTAGGCCTTGTGGGCTCAAAACACTTCGGGCAGCGAATGAATCCCGATGAAGTCGTAGCGATGATCAACATTGAAATGATCGGGAAGGAGTCCCGTTTTGGCCCGAACGCCCTTTACGTGACAGGATACAGCCAATCGGACCTTGCTCAAATCATGCAGACAAACGTAAAAGGCACCCCTTTCACGTTTCACCCGGATCCGTACCCTACTCAAAATCTCTTTTACCGGAGTGACAATGCGTCGCTGGCCGCATTGGGTGTTCCGGCCCATACGTTTTCCACCGTACAGATTGAGAAAGATCCCTACTACCACACCGTTGATGATGAAGTGGAAACGCTGAATATGGAAAACATCACGTCATCGATCCGTGCGATCGCACTTGGAGCGCACAGCATCGTGATGGGTGAGGACACTCCCCGCCGGGTCCCGAAACTCCAGCCCTAAACATCGCATAGCGGCGGGCTTACCATACCTGCCATGTTTTCCCTGCTTTGCACTTTTTTACAAACAAAGTGTCCGGGCAGCTGTTGCCTTTTCAGACAATACGGTATTCAACAAACGGATAAAAGTCATGGGAACAGACAGGCACGAAAACGACATCAAACGGAAAGGGCGGCCGTCAGGAGACGGAAAAGAAGGTACTAACCTTAGAGATGCGTTCGCCGTGAATGACATTGATGAGGAAAACAAAACGGCGGAAAAATACCTGGACGACAACGGGGAACCGGGAGAAAATGTCCGGACCAAGCACCCAAACCGCAATCCCGACAAAGGCGATCAAAACTGAATGGTTAACAAAACAAATCCGGCTATGAGCGAATCCAAGCAAACCCACAACCACGAGGAGATAAAACAATGGGCTTCCGCACGGGGTGGTGTCCCCGCAAAGGTGAAGGGCACAGGCAGCGGCGATGATGAAGGTGTGCTGCGCATCCATTTTCCGGAGAACAGCGAAAACGACGACCGGCTGGAAGAAATTTCCTGGGAGGATTTCTTTGACAAATTTGACGCTGAGCGATTAGATTTTCTTTACCAGGATAAAAAAGCGGATGGAGAAGTAAGCACATTCCACAAGTTCGTCAACAGGGGCTGAACGGCATGCAACAGACTTTTCCGATCATTGCGGGACCGATGCTCCAAGATGGCCGGTGCCTATTCAGGGTATGGGCACCCACGAAAAAAGCAATGACCCTTCATATCGTTTCCCCGCAGGAGGCGCTGATTCAGATGGACCGGACCGCTGACGGATACTTTCAAGCGGAACTGCCAGAGGCCGATGCGCCTGCGCAGTATTTTTACCGACCTGAGGGGCAGGAAGACTTCCCTGATCCTGCTTCTCATTCCCAGCCCGCAGGGGTACACGGCGCGTCAGCGGTGGTAGACCACAACGCTTTCCAGTGGACAGACGAGGCGTGGCAGGTCCCGCCCCTTCACGAGCTCATTATCTACGAGCTCCACGTGGGCACATTCACCGAACAAGGAACGTTCGAAGCCATCATTCCCCGGCTGGACGACCTGGTGGATACCGGAATTAATGCCATAGAAATCATGCCTGTGGCACAATTTCCCGGTGAACGCAACTGGGGCTACGACGGAGTATTCCCTTACGCGGTGCAGCACTCCTACGGCGGACCTGACGGGCTGAAGCGCCTGATAGACGCCTGCCATCAGAAGGGTGTTGCGGTGATCCTGGACGTGGTATACAACCACGTGGGGCCGGAAGGCAACTATTTTGACCGGTTTGGCCCTTACTTTACGGATGCCTATCGCACACCATGGGGTTCTGCATTGAACTTTGATGGCCCCTGGTCTGATGGCGTGCGCGAGTTCTTTGCCGGCAATGCGCTTTACTGGGTCCATCACTTTCACATAGACGGCCTGCGGCTTGATGCCATACATGCCATCCCGGACAATGGCGCAGTACATGTACTCCAGTACATCAACGAGCAGGTCGACGAATACAGCCAGCATAGCGGGAAACCTATATACATGATCGCCGAGAGCGACCTGAATGCTCCACGGGTGATTCAAACGTTCAAAACGGGGGGGTATGGGTTTGACGCGCAATGGCTGGATGATTTCCATCATGCCCTCTTTGTGCTTTTATATCCGGAGGGAAAGGAGCGTTACGAGGATTTCGGGTCGTTGGAACAACTCACGAAGGCCTACATGGAGGGATTCGTCCATAGCGGTGAATACGTGAAAGCCCGAAAGCGGAAATACGGTGCTTCATCAGCAGGTATTCCCGGATTTAAATTTGTTGCCTTTATCCAGAACCACGATCAGGTGGGCAACCATAAGAACGGCTTGCGGCTGTCCGGCATGGTATCCATGGCGCACCAGCGCATCGCTGCGGCAGCGCTGTTGCTCGCACCTTATGTCCCTATGCTCTTCATGGGCGAGGAGTACGGGGAGGACAACCCATTCCTGTATTTCACCAGTCATACGGACCTGGAGCTCGCTCAGATGGTAAGGGAAGGCCGCAAAAAGGAATTTGAACATTTCCTTGACGGCGAGGAACCACCGGACCCACAGTCCAAATCAACGTTCCGCGCGTCTGTGATCGAATGGTACAAACGGGGATGGGGATCCCATCAGCAATTGCTGGGGTGGTACCGGGCACTGATTGCCCTGCGTCGATCAAATCCCGCATTGCATAACTTCAACAAACTGGGCACACTTGCTGAGGGGATCAGCCCAGACGCATGGAGCCTGCTCAGAAGCGATGAGTCAGGTCATTCGCAGTTGTTGGCCCTGTTTAACCTTAGTGATCAGGAGCTCCCGTATTCACTTCCTCCAAACACAACTTGGGTGTGTTTGTTAGATTCTACAGTGGTGGACAGCACAGAAACATCAGTGATCGATCCGAAGGCATTTGTAATACCGCCCATCAGCGCACTGGTCTTTGGGTCACAGGACAACCGATAATTTTTTAGGATTATGAAACACCTAGTTCTTGTCATGGTATGCGCAGCGCTTTTGGCGTGCAACTCGGCTCCGCAGAGGGGTGGTGACCCCGTAAGAAGGGACAGCATAGGGGATCCCATTAAGCCTATAGACAGCACGGAACGTCTCGATCCGGATTCGGTAGCTGACACGCCTAAGGTTAGGTTCTAACTGTTCAACTCGGTCGTATATATGGATGCAACGGCAACAACTCACCCCTGGTGGAAAACAGGGGTTATTTATCAAATTTACCCGCGCTCGTTTCAAGATTCGAATGGCGACGGCATCGGTGACCTGCCCGGCATCATCAACCGGCTGGACTACCTGCAGTGGCTTGGAATCCGGGCGATCTGGATCTCCCCTATTTATCCATCCCCCATGGTGGACTTCGGGTACGATGTCGCCGATTATACGGATATTCACCCGATTTTTGGCTCCATGGATGATTTTGACCGGTTGTTGGCTGAGGCGCATAACCGGGACATGAAAATCATTCTCGACTTTGTTCCCAATCACACCTCAGACCAGCACCCTTGGTTCATGGAGTCTAAGCGCGCCACGTCATCATCCAAAAGGGACTGGTACATCTGGAAAGACGCCAAGCCGGACGGCAGCCCGCCCAACAACTGGCGTAGCGTCTTTGGGGGAGACGCTTGGGAGTGGGACGCCGCTGCCCGCCAATTTTACTACCACGCTTTCCATAAGGCCCAGCCCGACCTTAATTGGCGCAACGAGACCGTGCAGGAAGCGATGTATGATGTCATGCGCTTTTGGTTGGACAAGGGTGTTGATGGATTCCGCGTGGACGTCATGTGGCACATTATTAAAGATGACCTGTTCCGGGACAACCCCGCCAACCCTGAATACAAGGAAGGTCACAACGAATACGAACAGCTATTACCGGTGTATTCCACAGACCAGCCGGAAGTCCATGCCATTGTGGGAAAAATGCGGCAAATCGCGGACGAATATGGTGAGAAAGTGGTGATCGGGGAGGTCTACCTGCCGATACAAAAGCTTATGGAATATTACGGCCCCGAAAATAACGGAGCGCATATGCCGTTTAACTTCCTGTTGCTGCGCCTGCCTTGGGTGGCGCCGGAAATAGCCGCAGCAATTGACCAGTACGAAGGAGCCCTGCCGACGGAAGGGTGGCCCAACTGGGTGTTAAGTAACCACGACAATCCGCGTATAGCAAGCCGGGTAGGTGACGGTCAGGCACGAGTGGCTGCCATGTTATTACTGACTCTGCGCGGCACACCCACTGTTTATTACGGCGACGAAATCGGTATGCGGGATGTCGCTATTCCGCTGGAGGAACAACAAGACCCCCAAGGGCTCAACATGCCCGACAAAGATCTCAGCCGTGATCCGAGCCGCACGCCCATGCAGTGGTCATCCGATACTTTCGGCGGCTTCTCGTCAGCGAAACCATGGCTCAGGATAGACACACGGTATCCCCGTATCAATGTGGAGCAGCAGAAAGCTGACCCATTTTCTATGCTGACCCTTTACCGTAAGCTGATTCAATTAAGGAACAATGAGCCTGCCTTGAGCCACGGTCGGTATACGCCGGTGTATTCTAATGAACAACTGATTGCGTTCCGGCGGGATCTTGAGGGATCAGATAGTTTTTTCACCATGCTGAACCTCACGTCACGGCCATGCCGCTACAGTCAGCCGGCATCGGATACGTTGAAGGGTGAAGTAATCATCAGCACCTCACCGGAGCTGGAGGGGGCCGATATCGGTCAGAACATTTACCTGAGTGGCGACGAAGGCATTGTCGTACGGCTATCCGAGCCGTAACATAAAAAACCGGCCATATGGATGACGCACTGGAAACACTGTTGCAAAAAACCTGGCATTGCGCGTTGAGCTGCGAGAAATGCGCTGCAATAAGCATTAACGCTGACACACACGGCCAGTTCTCTAAAGGAATAAGGCTTAGCCTGGACTGCGCGGAGATCTGCATGCTGCTTGCCCGGTCGATTAAACGAGAGTCCGTACTGTTGCCGCCGTTACTCAGCATCTGTGAATGGATATGCCACCAATGTGCGGATGAATGCAGTAAGCACAGCAAGGACCATTTTCAGCAATGCACTGCGGCCTGCTTGTTGTGCAGCGAGGCATGCCGGTTGGTCAAAAACAAACTTAATCAAGGGAAAACGCAAAACGACTGAACAATGAACATGCGATTTATCAGCAGGCCCGTGCATGCCGTGCTTGACTACTTATGGGGCCTGGTCGCCATTGCGAGCCCCTGGCTTTTCGGCTTTGCGCCGGTAACAGCCGCACGGAACGTCATCTTAAGCTTGGGCATTGTCGTACTGGCCATGTCCATGCTGACGAACTATGAAGGAGGGATATTCAAAAAGATAGCAATGTCAACACATCTGTGGGGTGACCTGTTTATAGGCATCTTTTTGGCCGCCTCACCCTGGCTGCTATTTTTCAATGACGAAGTGTATTTCCCTCACGTCGTACTTGGCTTACTTGCAATTGCCGCGAGCCTACTGACGGTAAGCACTTCACAGGTCCGGCGGCATAGGCCAATTGACTTCGTAGAAGGAAACTTATGGTAAGGAAGGACCTTACCGCAGCGTTCACCTATCTCTGCTGCCGATACACCTGTATGGAATGGCCTTCCACCTTTACCGCGTTGCCAGCCTGCAACCGTTCAGACCATTCATTGATCAGGTCGCTCACTGTATCGATTACCTTTACCCATGATCGGCCATATCGCTTATCCTTTGGCAACACAAATTCCAGCGAATCATGGTGGGCGTTGAAAATTAAGTAAAAGCTATCGTCAACAATTCGTTGCCCATTCTCGTCAAGTGAATGAATGCCATGGCCGCTGAGAAACACGGCGAGCGCACGCGCAAAGTCCTGATCCCAGCTTTCGTCTGGCATTTCCCGACCATCCGGCAGGAACCACGCGATATCCTCTACACCGATCCCCTTGATCGGTTGACCGGTGAACCATTTCCTCCGACAAAAAACCGGGTGTGTCCGGCGCATGGCGATCAGTTCCTGCGTAAAGCGGGTCAGGGCATTATCCGCCTTGTCCCAATGTAGCCAGGAAATTTCATTATCCTGACAATACGCATTGTTATTGCCTTGCTGGGTCCTTCCCTGTTCATCTCCCGCGAGAAGCATGGGTACTCCCTGAGAGAGTAACAAGGTGGTGAGAAAATTCCGTTTCTGTCTGGTCCTCAGCGCATTGACGGCTTCGTCGTCTGTAGGGCCTTCAGCTCCGAAGTTCCAAGAACGGTTATGGCTTTCACCATCGCGATTGTCCTCTTTGTTGGCCTCATTGTGCTTGTCATTGTAAGACACCAGGTCATGCAAGGTAAAACCGTCATGTGCCGTTACGAAGTTGATGCTTGCCGTGGGCCTGCGGTAATCATCCTGATACAAATCTGAACTGCCGGTAAACCGCTCGGCAAATTCTGATAGCATGCTATCGGCCCCCCTCCAGTAGTCCCGTACGCAATCCCGATATTTACCATTCCATTCCGCCCAGCCCGGCGGGAAGTTGCCAACCTGATATCCTCCTTCACCCAGATCCCAAGGCTCAGCAATCAGCTTTACCTGGGAGATCACCGGATCCTGATGGATGATATCAAAAAACGCACTCAGGCGATCCACCTCATGAAGCTCACGGGCCAACGTGGCCGCAAGGTCAAACCGGAAGCCATCCACATGCATTTCAGTAATCCAGTAGCGTAGGCTGTCCATGATCAGCCTGAGCACACTGGGTAGATTAACATTCAGCGTGTTACCCGTTCCGGTGTAGTCCATATAGTAGCGGGGATCTTCAGCTAACCGATAGTAGTTGACATTGTCCAAGCCTTTGAAACTTAGCGTCGGTCCAAGGTGGTTACCCTCAGCCGTATGATTGTATACCACATCCAATATCACCTCTATGCCGGCGGCGTGCAGCGTCTTTACCATGTTTTTAAACTCCTGCACTTGCTGACCAAGCTTTTTAGACGATGCGTAGCGTGCTTCCGGAGCGAAAAAACCTATGGAATTATACCCCCAATAGTTGGATAACCCCTCCTCTTGACGATCGTTGACGAACTGGTGCACAGGCATGAGTTCCACGGCCGTAACGCCCAGGCGCTTCAGGTAGTTTACCGTTACCTGATGCGCGAGCCCCGCATACGTGCCTCTGATGGATGCGGGGATATCCGGATTCAGCTTGGTGAATCCTTTTATATGGGTCTCGTATATAATTGTTTTATGAAAGGGAATATACAGCTGGGTATCTCCGTCCCAGTCGAACTTAGGGTTGATCACCACAGACCTGGGCATGTAGGGAGCGCTGTCGGTTTCATCCAAACTCAGGTCCTCATCCGGATGCCCTGCTTCATAGCCGAGCTGCGCTTTATGCGCGTTCAGTTCGCCTGATATCGCTTTGGCATAAGGATCGATTAACAGTTTGTTGGGATTGTACCGATGCCCTGTCTGTGGTTCATACGGTCCATGTGCCCGGTATCCGTAACACTGTCCCGGTCCTACTCCGGGCAGATATCCGTGCCAGACCTGATGGGTGCGTTCAGGTAGTGCCACGATTTCTTCAGCTGCATCAGCACTGTCGCTGTCAAACAAACATAGTTCTACTTTTGTCGCATTTTCAGCATAGATGGAGAAGTTCACCCCTTTTCCGTCCCAAGTAGCGCCTAAGGGATAGGGTTTGCCGGGATAAATAGATCGCGCCATAGATTCTTTTATTCCATTCAACCCGCCAAGCGCTTCTTTGTTTGGTTAATTCAACGTCAACGCCCGTATAATTTCATCCATGCCTGCAGCCGACGGGATAACCGGTCGGTCAGGCGCCCCATGTCCAACCGCCATTGCCAGTTGGCCTCGGGTCTTGCGGGCACATTCATCCGTCCCTCGCTTCCCAGACCAAGGATGTCCTGAACCGGCACCAAAGCCAGTGCTGCCGGGGAGGCATAAGCCAGCCGACAGAGTGCCAGGCAGGCTTGTTGGGGCGTTAGGCGGTCTACACCTATGTATTTGCTCAATTGTGCCTTTCCCTTAGGGCTAAGTTCGCTCCGATACCATCCTACCGCTGTATTATTATCATGCGTGCCGGTAAAGACCACGTCTCTGCGCCCATGCAGATGCGGCGCATGGAGGTTGGTCCCCACCTCATCGCCAAACGCGAACTGGAGAACCCTCATACCAGGAATTTCAAGCTTATCGCGCAGCCGATAGATCCCTTCATGGATATCGCCGAGATCTTCGGCAATGAACGGGAGACGTCCCAATTCCCGACTGATCGCGTCAAATAGAGCCATCCCGGGTCCTTCCCGCCAGGCGCCTTCCTTGGCACTTTCCGCATGGGCCGGAATTTCCCAGTAATCGTGGAAGGCCCGGAAATGGTCCAGCCGCAGCAGGTCATACAAATCCAAGTTTGACCGGATCCGCTCTATCCACCAGGTAAATCCCTGGTCGACGTGTTTATCCCATCGGTATAATGGCATTCCCCACGCCTGCCCTTCTGTATTAAAGTAATCAGGTGGCACCCCCGCCATGCCCGTCATCCGACCATTCTCATCAAGACAAAAAAGCTCTCGGTGTGCCCATACGTCAGCTGAATCATGATTGAGGTAAAAAGGCAGGTCGCCTATGAGCTGTACGCCAAGCTGTGCAGCGTATTGGCGAAGGCGCTGCCATTGGGCAAAAAACTGATACTGCAACCATTTTGCCTTATGAAGATCATATGCATAACCTCTACGCAGTTCAGCCATTGCGCTTTCCTCTCGATCCCGGTAAACTGCTGGCCATGCATACCACGGTTCTCCTTTGTGAATTTCTTTCAACACCACATACGCGGCATAGTCATCGAGCCAGGAAGACTGGCTGTCGCAGAACGCATGGAGACCGGGTTCATCGGCTTCGGCCCATTGCTGCAGGTAGTTTCGGAAGGCTTTTCCGTAGAGGAAGTTCTTTACATCTGAAGCCTGTCGGTAATCCACCCGTGCCGAACGGGCCGGGGCGTGCAGTTCCAGGCTCTCCAAAGTCAGCCATCCTTGTTCGGCAAAGGCCTCCAGGCTGAGTAGCAAGGTATTCCCCGCCATAGCAGACCGTGCGCTATATGGAGAATAACCCACCCCCTCGTCGGTGGGGTTGTGCGGGAGCATCAGCCAGTATTTTTGCCCGGCTTTTTGCAGGAAGTCTACAAAACGGACGGCTTCCGGCCCCATGTCCCCGATGCCCAGACGGCCGGGCAGGGAAAACAATGGCAGCAGTAACCCAGCGGCACGCCCGGTGTCCACCCTCTCCGTTACATCCTCCCACACTGCCATTTGCAGCGGGAACATTGGGCCGGACAATGTCAGCTGCCCGTCTGCGGTACATTCCTCTTCGGTCAAAACATTGCGCCATCGCGCCGGAGCGCCCTGTGGGAGTACCAGTCGCGTCGTCCCCCAGTCGATACGGCTTACGTTGCCCGACGATCCAAGCACCGTCCGGTCCAGATGAACCGGAACCGCCACGATGACCCATTTGTCGATTAATCTCCGGGCGAAAGCCAGCACATGCTTGCGGTATCTGCCGGTCACCACCAGCGGCTCATACACCCCATCCCGGAAAAGCGCGGCATGCTGTTGCCGCAGATTTGCCAACCATGTGGTGATCGCGTACTTCAACTGGCCTCTGCCGCGGTCTTTCCAAAGTCTCATTAGCATCTTCCTCCGGCTTCCCGCCTGCTCCAGCGCCTTCTGCCAGTCGCTGCGCATCTGAAAATCCACTGGTCTCCGGTTGTCAGGATCTACAAAAGAAAAGTCCCAGCCTTCACAGCCTTGATAAATATCCGGAATACCCGGACATGTAAACTTCAGGACAACCTGCGCCAGCGAATGAAGCAAGGAGACGTCCAGCAGATCTTCCTGCAATACGCGGATCTGCTTCAAAAAAGATGAGTTACGGCGTAATATGCATCTGACGAAACGGATTGCGGCGGCTTCGTATTTTTCGTCAGGGTCAGCCCAATCGCTATTTCGCTTGCCTTCGCGGAGCGCCTTGACCAGATACGCCTCCAGCCGTTCGCGATACCCTTTGAGGGGCTCTCCAGCCAGGGGAAGCGAACCCCAGATGGTCTGGTAAATGAAATATTCATCATTCACATCCGGTGATCCCTTGATCTTATGTACTACGTTGCACTCGGTCCACTTTTGGACAGCGGCGACCCATTTGCGCGGATACACCGTAAGCACCTGTAACCGCGCCCGCGCATCCTCTCCTCGTTTGGTATCGTGAGTGGCTGTTGCATTCAGCGCGTCTGGGTAAGCAGCTGCCCGCTCTTGCATAAAGCGGTGGAACGCTTCGGTTGACAAGCTGAAGAAGTCGGGATTACCGCCAACCTCATTGGCACCGATATGCCGGTTATAAGTATACATCAGCGTATCTTCCAGACCTTTTGCCATCAGCGCTCCGGTCAGTTGCATGCACCGCTGGAAGAACGTGCTCAGATTTCCCACATACCGCTTTGTGCCGGTAAGATGTTTGGGTACCAAGACACTCTCAAGAAAGCTGAATGCTGTGCGGAGGCCGGGTTCGCTGCGTGCTGCCTGTTGCAGCGTATCCCTGACCGCGCTTGCTTCTGCCTCAGTAAGCGGAAACGTCCGCCCATACCAACGATACACGGGGCAATGCACAATAAACGATGCGAGAGCAGACCTTAGGACGTCTTGCGTCACATTTTCCGGCAGTGCTTCCCGGTCCAGCACAGTATCACAGAGGAATACGAAAAGATTGTCTAATTCTCCGCGCATCGCGTCTTTCAACTGATTATGTTTGGATTCCCACAGCGAGAATTGGACTGGTGTGTCGTTCCCTGTCAATTTACCGTAAAACCGTGTCAATTGATTTTCGCTGCGCCCGTCAGCAAGCACACCATTGATCTTGGCGAGAAATTCGTAGCCGGAAGTGCCTTCTACCGGCCAATGACGCGGCAACTGCTCATGCGTTTCCAAAATCTTCTCTACGATGATAAGTACGTCATCGCCTACCAGCTGACGCAGGCGCAGCAAGTATCCGAACGGGTCAGCAAGTCCGTCAATATGGTCTATGCGCAATCCGCTGAACACCCCTTCTTTGGCCAGTTGAGCGATTAAGCGGTGGGTGGCCCGGAAGACCCGATAGTCCTGCACATTGACGGCGATCAGGCCATTAACGGTGAAAAAGCGTCTATAGTTAATGCGATGGCTCGTCTCCTGCCAGCAGCACGGTTCATAGTGTTGAAGCGCCACCAATTCCTGGATGACCCGTAACGGGGGCTGGGCGCCGGCCACGGTTTCATTCATGTACTGCTGCAGTAATGCCTGGCCCGCCACATTGACGGGCCAGGCCTGTCCCGCGAATTCCAATACAAACTGTCCGTCAGCAGTGCCGATTCTGAGCCGCCCTTGCCGGATCACTTCGTCTAACGGGCCGTCAAGAAATGGTATCATGAGCCGTTTCGCGAAATACCCGGGAGCTGCATAGCACGTATCAAAAAAACGGCTATACGCAGACTCTGCCCCGTTCTGCAACACATCCCACAACCACCGATTTTCCGGATGGAAGGCCATGTGATTCGGCACTATGTCCTGTATCCAGCCGATTCCTGCATCGGCCAGCTGTCCTGTCAGCTTTTTCAGCTGCTGAAACGTACCGATTTCGGGATTAACGGCCGTCGGATCTACCTGATCATAGCCGTGCACACTTCCGGGAACCGCACGGAATATAGGCGAAGCGTAGATCGCACCTACGCCCAAACCCTTCAGATAGGGGATGATCTCCGCCAAGTGGGAAAAAGTAAAATCTTTGTTGAACTGAATGCGATAAGTGGTTGCCGGTATGTTGCGCATAAATAAAATAAGATTAACGAAAAAACGGACGATTTATACAATTAGGGAAAACAATCAACAGAGCCATTTGTTAGCTTCGACGTAACAAATGCAGCGATTATGAAAGTGCTTGACAGACAGCAGCTCGCAACCTTAGGTTTTCTACCTCCGGAAGGCCCGTGTATCGCCAACAATGGTCGGCTGCTACGGTACTATATCTGGAGAAACAAGCCTTGGCTTGGGGTTGAGGAGTATCTTTCTCCTTACGGAGACGGTGACGAAGCGGACGTTGAGGTCTATGCCGTGAACTACGGCACCCATCGGATCGAACCGATCCGGACCTTTGAAGACATCCAGGTCTTCTTGGTCAACCAATATTGACCATACACCATTATCCTTCAGGGATGATGACTGCCCGAAGGCAACCATCCTCCCGCCTATTGAACAACTCATACGCAGCCGGGCCTTCACTAAGGGGGACCGGATGTGTCAACATAAACGCCGGGTCAATCCTACCCTGCCGGATCAGATCGAACAGCAGAGGCACATAACGCTGGCCATGCATCTGTCCACCGCGCATGGTGAGGCCCTTGTTCAGAAATAACCCCAGGGGTATTTTATCTGCAAAGCCCGCATAAACCCCTACGACCGAGACGGTTCCACCCTTTCGGCATGCCGCGATCGCTTGCCTCAGCACGGCCGGCCTGTCTGTTTCAAGTTTCAGCAGCTGTTTGGTCCGGTCATAATAGTGGGCAATGCCGGTGCTGTTGGCCTCCATTCCCACGGCATCGATGCAGCAATCCGGTCCTCGGCCACCCGTAGCCTCCTTCAGGACTTCCAGGACATCAGCATCCTCGTAGTTGATCACCTCAGCGTTGCTGTAGGTGGCTGCGGCAGCCAATCGGTAGTCGATGCTGTCGATGGCAATGACCCGCTCGGCACCTAGGTGGTATGCGCTCTGTATGGCCATTTGCCCCACACCGCCTGCACCCCATACCGCAACGATATCGCCCGGCTTAACGCCGGCCATTTCCGCCGCCATATATCCCGTGGGCACCCCATCCGACACGAACACCGCCTTTTCATCCGGAATGTCCTTGGGAATTTTAAACGCACCATGATCAGCAAAAGGGACCCGGATGTAGGCTGCATGGCTGCCGGCATATCCGCCAAACAAGTGGGAATATCCAAAGATACCAGCGGTGGGGTATTGAAAAACCTTCTCTTGAAGAATGGCGTTAGGGTTAGAGTTATCACATAAAGACCAACGCTCATCCCTGCAATATTCGCACTCGCCGCAACCGATGATGGAGACCACCACAACTCGGTCGCCGACGTCCAACCGGTGCACCTCGGTCCCGATCTCGACCACTTCACCGATGAATTCATGACCCAAGATATCGCCCGCCTGCATGGATGGCACAAAGCCGTTGATCAGATGCAAGTCTGAGCCACATACGGAGCTCATGGTCACCTTTATAATCGCATCGCGGGGATTCAGGATTTTCGGATCGTCCACACGCTCCACCTTCAAATCCCGCACTCCGTTCCAACATAGTGCCTGCATATCAAATAATTTTGAATTTTCCTGTTCGTTTACCAGCTGGTTGTCCTGAAGTGGTCGGGATCTCCCCGGCCTCTATGACCCGCTTGAAATTGCGGATTTCGTCCTCAACCATTCCTTTGAATACCGGATTCAACAATTTAGCGGCACCCGTACCGACACCTCCTCCTGGAGGGTGATAACTGAATATTACCCGCACCTCAGTGCCATTCCGCGGTGCGTCAAAAAACTGTACCTTGCCAGCGTTCCGGATAACGGCGCCATTGATGGACTGCCACCCAATCAGCTCATTGGCTTCATCCTTAACAATTTCGGCATCCCACTCAACGGTTTTTCCGGTTCCGGGCACCCTCGCTGTCCAGTGGGATTTTCTTTCGTCAATCACTTCAACTTGCTGGAGATGTTTCATAAAGGAAGGGAGGTTGCTAAGCGAACGCCAATACCGGTATACCATCTCGCGTGGCTTATTCACTGTCATGACGGTCTTGATATTGATCGCAGGATTCTGTGTATCCTTTTTACCCATCCACCTGCTAACAGGACAGTAACCTACACCACCGCGGAAAATCAGGTAGCTTCCAGCCAGTAGCGACATCACATTTCCCCCCCGGCGTCGCCGAAGCGCCATACCGACCATATATGCGCCCAGTACCAGCGACACAATTCGTTCGCCATTACCGACATTTTTGACAATCATTCTACTCATATCAATAACTTATCGAGATCCAGCATTCTAAGTTTGTTCCAAGTATTTATGCTTCTGCCTTTTCCCTGTCACGGAGCTTTTTCGCCAGATCATGCGACTCCAGTAATTTGACTTTCTGATCGGTAACCAGGGCCCGTGAAGCAGGCAGTATATCCGTCTCTTGCTCTGCTACTCGATACGCCTTTTGGGCAGCATCTTCGCCATACTCACAAGCTTCCAAAAGTGCTTTCCGATCATTTACGGCAAAAATCACCTTGAAATCCATCCAAACGCGATAAATTTTGCCTGGCATAGTTGTTTTTGAGGCTGATTGTCCGTCCCATCCACCCAAATGGGCCAGCAGGTCCGCCTTTAGCTCCTCACTCTGATCAATGAATTGGTTGAACAGTTGTTTTAGGTCTGTGTCCATATCCGGCAGATTTTCCAACGCTTTCTGATAGCCGGCTATGCGGTCGTTGTTGATTTTTACCAGGTCATTAAGCACCTCAACGGTCTTCTTTAAGTTCTCCATAACGCCTCCCTAAATTGGTTAACATATTGATTATTAGTAATGACAAACCTATGGTGTCTTTGTTTTAAAAACACGGACTCCGTTCAATAAAAACAAACAGACGGTCGGTTATTTAGGACACCGAACCGTGGCATGCGGGTTTTACAGCTGTCTATGGCCCACTCAGGCACGGAACAAATTTGGCGCGGATTTTTAGTTCTCCTACTATGAACATTAAACAGATAGCAATATGAAATTTATCAGCAGAAAGTTCCATGCCGTATTAGATTATATGGCGGGAATAGTGTTAATCGCAGCCCCTTGGCTGCTTGGCTTCGCATCATTTGCTCAGGCTACTTGGGTTGCCGTGATTATCGGTATCACTATCATCGGGATGTCATTGTTCACCGATTACGAGGGAGGTATTGTCAAAGCGATTCCGATGTCCAGCCACTTGACCATGGACGTGATCGCCGGGTTGGTGCTGGCCGCCTCTCCATGGTTGTTCGGATTCTCCGAACAGGTCTTTTTGCCGCATCTCATTTTAGGGCTGCTTGAAATCGGCGCAGGTCTATTCACCGATCCGGCATCACAGCACGCCAAACGCCCTCACAATCGGGCCGGTCAACTGCGTGGAGCGTGACCCGATGCTATTGCTTAGATACAATAATGATTGAACGCAGAAATAAAAAAACACATTATGAAATCAAGATTCTTATGCAGGCTGGCAATTATGTTATCGCTCGTGATAGGCGCCTGCAGCACATCCACACGCATTACGGGATCCTGGAAGGACCCCGCTATCAATCCGGGCACCGGTCAGAACAAAAGCGTCCTGCTTATCGCGATGACGCGCAATATAGAGGTGCGCACCAAACTTGAAAATGCTTTGGCAGCAAAGGCTGCTGAGCTAAACGTCAAGACGGTAAAAAGTTCGGCTATTTTTACGCCGGACTTTTTCCATGAAATCCCTCAGCGGGAAGAATTATTCAGGAGGATCCGCGAAGCCGATGTTGACGCTATTTTAACCGTATCGCTTATTGATGAAGAAAGCAACACGCGCTATGTTCGCGGTTCTGCCCGCTATGCACCCCTTCCCATGTACAGTTGGTACGGTGGGTTCTATTCGTATTTTAATTACTGGCACCCCATAATGTACGATCCGGGGTATTATGTGACGGATAAGACCTACTTCCTTGAGACTAACCTCTACAATGCCGAGAGCGATCGGTTAATCTGGTCTGCCCAATCTGAGACCGTTAATCCGACGAGTATCGACGCCTTTGCTGAGGAATATCCTGAAGTCCTACTGGAACGGATGATAAAGGACGGTCTGGTCGCGCCACAGCCAGCCGAGTAACAAAGTGTCCGGTCCAGGTAGATTTACCTGGGCCGGACAGCTGGGTAGCATTACTAAGGCAAGGGATCAATACGGTCCATTTGCTGCTCTTTTTGCGCATATCCCTCTTTAACCGGGGGAGCTAGCAGGGGTTCGCCTCCCATCGCGCGGATATGTTCGAACTTGAACTGGCCTTTACCGTCAATGGAAGGGCCGGCCGTCCATCGTGCATCCGGACGTTCGGGCCGATCGATGTTCGTTGAAATAAACGAGTAGTTCACTTCCTGGTTTTCCATCTCCTGGGGAAAACTGTTCGGTATGGGGTGCACGCCTTTTGCTCCGCCGAGCTCCTCCAACACGGCAAGCCACTGGTTCTGGTGCATTGCATCACGGGCGATCAGAAAAGCAAGTATATCTTTCATGCCCGGGTCCGTTGTAGACTGCCACAACCTGGTAGCAAGAGTCCGGCCGGTCGACTCAGCCATGACATTGGCGTACATATCAGCGGCTAGGTTTCCGCTTGCCACCACCCAGGAGCCGTTAAAGGGTACACCATTGGCATCGGTCGCCATAGCTGCCAGCCCTGCTGACAGATAATGCCGGGGATCCATACCGCCCATAATCTGTTCAACCACCGGGTTTTCAGACACTACCCGATCGATTACGTCGCCCGTTGCACCTTCCAGATTCAGCGCGACGGCTGTACAGAGCATTTCGATGTGAGAGATCTCTTCAGTACCAGTTTCCAGCAGCATATCCCGGTATATGGTGGGCCCCCGGTTGCCCCAAGCCTGAAAAAGGTACTGTAAGCAAACGCGTATTTCACCTTCGATTCCGCCGATCGCTTGTTGCAGCAGGCGAGCAAATTGAGGGTCCGGCTTGTCCACCCTCACTTGAAACTGCAATTTCTTCTCGTGATAAAACATAGTGATTTCTTTTAATGATGAATGTTTTTATGTTAGTCCACCTGTTGCTGAACAACCACCGTTCCAAGCGCCCTCATGCGGGCTACCGGGCCATGCGTTGCATGGGACTGTCCGGTCCGGCTAAACGGTGTATAGAAACGCGTAACGCTTGTCCACAATACAAGAACGTCAGATCGGTTGCCGGTGCGGCCGGATCTGCATTTCAACCACGTCACACCGGGCTGGCATGGAAAGGCAATAATAGATGGCTACGGCAATGTCTTCCCCCTTCAGCATCTCCAGGTTATCTTCCTTTTCCGGTTGCCCTTCTTGTGGCTGCATGTCCGTACCGACGGCGCCCGGTTCAATCAACGTAACTTTGACTCCAAGGTCGTTGACCTCTTTCCTCAGTGATTCAGAAAACCCCTGGATGCCAGATTTGGTCGCCACGTATACCGAGCTGTCCTTCTCACGCACATCGGCACTCATTGAGCCAATATTGACGATATGACCCCCGCTTCCCCGCATCCGGTCGATCGCATATCTGCTGCAGGCGAGGTATCCCAGCAAATTTGTTTTCAGGACATATTCCCAATCGCTGTAGCCTCCTTCCAGGACACCGCTGAACGCCAGGCCAGCGTTGTTCACCAAAACGTCCAGCTGCCCCAGTTCCTCATCAATGTACCGGAACAAACTTTCAATATCTTTAGCGTTGGCAAGATCCGCCACCCTTCCGGTCAATTTGCCACTTCCAGGTGAATAGCGCTGGAAATCCTTTATCGCCTGGTCCATCTCAGCCTGATGCCGGCCGACAATGACTACCTGATTTTCGCGCGCCAGCAGGTGCGCAGCTGCCCGCCCGATTCCTGTCGTCCCACCCGTTATCAAGATCCGTTTCTCCTTCATGGGTTGAACCAGTTTGCCATCATAAATTGCTTTGATTGCGTCCATAGTGATTATGTTTAATTGATATTACTCGATCATACATGCCTACTGCCATTTCACAACGATATGCTGGTCTCCCGTGACCTCGTAACAAACTGACCGATCGTCGGTCCGAGATGCAGCGACATCGCCCTGTCGCTTTCCCGAAACCGCCAAGTTAATTGGCTCACCGCTCCCCGAGAAAAGAATGTACAACTTACAGGCCATCCGGCTGTCACCTAATATTTTTAACGTAGCTTGACTGCTTCCGATGGCTAACCCCGACATAGGGTATTCAACAAATAGCAGATAACGTCCGTCCGCTATCCGGACGTAATGGCGGGGCACCATCGCAAATGGGAAGGCAGCACCGTATACTTCTTGCCCAACCGCTCCTGATTTCTCCCACCCGTGGTTGACGTCCTCAAGTGGTACCCAGATCGCTGGATCAACTTCACCGGTTTTTACGGTTTCCGATAGCATTTCCCTGGGCAGTACCCTTGGATAGTAGTAAATCATCCGGTTCAGCGCATACCGTATAAATTCAGCAAGTAAAAGCGCATAAGAGCGTAAGAGCGGCGTATCATCCGCTTGGGCGAAGTACTCATGAATGGCGGCGAAAACCTCCAATTCCTCATAGACCGCCGTATAGGGTGCATCGTTCAAAGGAAATACTGCAAAAAAGAGCGGAAAGTGTAATCCATATCCGTATCGACAATCCCATAGGGCCACGTTCTTGAAGATGTTTGCCATCAGCAGATGGCTCAGGTCAAGGAACACCTCTTCTTTAGTGGCTTTCCATAACCGGAGCATGGCACCTGCCGCGAACGCCGTGTTATTGGCCTGATAGAACAAATGGAAACCATCTGTGGCCATCGACCGCGCGGCGCGTTTTGCTTCTTCGAAGTACTTGGTGTCGCCCGTCAGGTCCCATGCCTGCAGCATGACATGTGCATAGATACCGGCTACGTCCTTTTCTCCTCCCTTTCCGGGCTCCGCCTCCTGTTTAACCACCTCCAGGGTATCCATCCTGTAAAAAATCGGCCACTTATATTCAAAATGTTGCGCTACGCTTATGGTATAGTCCAACGACTTAAGAAACAATTCTTTCGCGATCTCATCACCATGTAATGCCAGTCGTGAAAGGTTAAGTAAAGGGTGGTGCAGGTACCAGGAGTCCATGATCAACGGATCTTTATGTTCTTCACTCCCATCTAACTGGTGTGCTGCAACAGGTAACCATCGCTGCACCGTGCCAACGTCCTTGTTGTAAAATTCTGCAAGCCCCGCTTCGAGTTCAGCGATCAGCGGAATGTGCCCGCCGTTCCACTCCTGATACTCTTTAAGTGGTAACAAAACCGCCAGCTGCACCATAAGCTCAGGAGGTGTTTTGTAATCGCAGACATAGGCGTTCAGGTAACTGTGTCCATTATGATGAGACCAACAACCCTTATGCTGTGAGAGCTCCTCCAACGCTTTGGCTGCAATGCTGCGGTAATCATGATATGACGTTTCCGGTTTGGGCAGCATCATGTAAAGACGCGCCAGTAGGTCCATAAACAGTTTTGCCTGATCAAACTGGTCTTTGGGGATAATATCAGAGAACGCTACGAACGTGTCCGAGATAGCATATTCCTTACCGCTGCGCAACGATTTATCTTTGGTTCCCGGCAATGCAAATCCGAATTCCGGCCAGTTTCCATCAACGGTGTCGGTCACCTTTGTGCCGGTATCTGCGCAATAGTCATTAATGGCCGTAAGGTTCTGGAGATACAGCACCGACCCAGATTCCGGCGTTTTGACGCTAAAATATACCATACCGCTCCTGTCGCCCTGCTGCGCAATATGTGTATCAGCCTTGCTATCTACAATGTGGCCACCCTCGTCAAAAGCCAGCACCTCTTTAGGCCAAAACGGGACATAAAAGGGCTTGGTGGGCGTAAAATAAGTCGCGTAGTGCAGCGTCAGGCCGCCTTCATCTGATGCTACAGAAAGCAACACCCTAAACCGACCAAGAGAAGATGTAAGGAAGTACTTGTGCTCAGTATCGTTGGTTTCACTAGCTTGGAGCTGAAGATCGGCTGCCGGTGTATATGCTGCACGGAAAACCAACCCAATGCCGCCGGAACGCTGCGCCCGGATTGCCAGCGTATCTGCGGTAAGCATGACCGATATGTTGAACGGTGTAAGCTGTTTGTCTTCAAGTGTAGATGTGACTTGGGCCGATAGCTGGTTCGCCAAATGGACGGCCCATGGCGATACGATGTTTTTTTTCATGTGCATTCCCTCTACCGAATGACATTCCAGTTAAGCATATTGTTTGGACCGATCTCCGCAATAGTGTCATTACTCACACGGGGGCTCACACAAATGCGTGTGCTGCGTGTTAATAAATGTGTCTTAACCAAGAGGAAATGGAGGTAACCATGAGGTTTGATATTCCTGATTTCACGTTATTGGCAGATGTCGCCATAGGTGAAGTTTCTTTAAAAGGGAGGCTGGTCATCTTTCATTATCCCACGCATACCATTTTGGAGCTCGTCCAGTCAGACGATCCCATCATAAAGGCGATCAGCCCCAAATACGAGTGGGAACGTATTAACCGGTATGGCGATATCGACCGATTTACATTCATCGTACACCGTTATGTAACGGACAACATTGACGATGTATTTGAGAAAGCGAAAGAATGGTACCAATCCGTAATGGACTGGATGGACACCAACGATGACGCGTTGGACGCTTTCCTCCGCGAATGGGATAACCGTTCGGATGATCTGCCCAATTAATGGGTCAGACGCCAGCGAATGCCTCCAATTCAAGCGGCACCCGCCGGCCTGTATCGGCTGACTCGTAAATTGCCTCAAGTATGATCACGTCCCTCAATCCCATCTCTCCACTCACGCGGCTCGGTCTGTTGTGCCTGACGCAGATCGCGAAATCATCCATCTGGAGGGCCTGCTGATTTACTTTCGGAAATATCATTTCGCCGTTGGACGTCCTGCCTTTGAGCCCGTTGTACTCATAGGCGGGACTAAGCTCGAACCAGCCATCTTCCGCTTCCACTTTCAGCGAGTTCCCATTTCTGCTGTAACTGCTTTCACACAGTGCTGTCACTCCACTACCGAATTCCATTTCCCAACGGACCCCTTCTTCAACATCGGCGAACTTTTCAGTGTCGGTTTTCGGCAGGTAGGAGGCCCTGACTGCTACGGGGGGCTCGCCGGTCAGGTATTGGGCAGCCTGCACGCAGTAAATCCCGTTATTCATCAGCGGACCGCCACCAGCTAACGCACCCTTTACCCGCCATTGGTTTTTGTCCCCGATTTCCATACTATCATCAGCAATGATCCGCTTGATGTTGCCATGAATACGGTTGCGCGCCAGCCGCATCATCTCTTGGTGGAAAAGGTCAAAATGTAAACGGTAGCCGACTGACAGCCTCACACCAGCTTCCTTACAGGCTTCGATCATCCGCTTAGCATCCTCCACCGTGGTTGCCAAGGGCTTCTCACATATCACATGCTTCCCCGCGCGGGCCGCACGGATGACGAATTCGGCGTGCATTGCGTTGGGCAAGACAATGTACACAATATCAATATCCGGATTGTCCTTAACATCATCGAAATTGTCGTAACTATATAGACTTCCGGCATCCAGGCCGTACTCCCGTTGCCATGTACGGCGTTTCTCTTCACTTCCACTTACTACGCCGGCCAGCGAACAGTAGGCCGTCTCTTTCAACGCCGGGCCGAGCTGTCCGCTGCTATACTCTCCCAGCCCGACAAGCGCCACGCCCGACTTTTGCCGGTATTTATCATCAACCATTGCATTCATGCTTCTTCCTGTTTAGTAATGACGTATTTGTCAAACCAAGAAACGGCCAGGTCAGCGACTTGCTCCAGCTTCCCCTCTTCCTCAAACAGGTGTCCGGCACCATCAATGATACGGATTTCCCGTTGCGACCGCATTTCGGCAAGTGCCTGTTCGTTGACTTCAATTACCTGTGTATCCCGTTTGCCGACGATCAGCAACGTGGGACCGATGATAACATGGGGGATGCCATGTCCGGTCTTCCACCTCTGGAAACCACGGCGCTGACCAGCTCGCCCAGGTTCGCCGCAGCATTCAGAGCGGCAGCGGCACCGGTGCTTGCCCCAAAATAGCCGATTGCCAGATCTGCCGTTTTTTCCTCTGATTTCAGCCAGTCAGTGACTTCTACAAGCCGCTCTGTCAACAGATCGATTTCAAACCGTTTGGCACTGTCCCCCTCCTCCGCCTCAGTCAGCAAATCAAAGAGCAGGGTGGCATACTGCGCTTCCTCCAGCCGTTCGGCAACTAGCCGATTCCTCGGGCTGTGCCGACTGCTGCCACTTCCATGCGAAAATACAATAAGGCCTTTTGCTTTTCGGGGGACTGCCAACAGCCCTTTCAGTGTTGCATCCATCAGTGGGATGTTCACTTCTCCCTTAAATTGGTAATCTGCCATATACTTGAGTTTATAAAGTGCCTTCCTTATTTATATCTAGTGCATTCCATGGATACGGCGTGACGCTGCAAGCAACTGTATCAGCTCATCATCTGAAAAATCACCGAAGCTCCGGTAAGCCTGGCCGACCGCACGGAAATTACGTGGTTGTACCAGTACCTCGATATTATCCGCTGTCTTAAGCTTTTTATCAAACCGAGTGCCCGACACCGGTGCAGCAATAATTACCCTTGATGCACCGCGCTTGCGGCAAAGGTCCAGCAAAGGGACCAGCGTAACCCCGGTGGCAATGCCATCGTCGACGAGCATCACCGTCCGTCCGTCCATCGGTGGTAAGGGTTTACCATTCCGGTATCGTTCAATACGTCTCTTGATTTCATCCAGCTGGTTTGCCACGATAGCCTCGATAGACTGCCTGCCAAGTGCTTGTGCGCGCTCCTCAGCGATATAGACTGATCCATCTTCGGCGACAGCTCCGAAACCATACTCGGGGTTCCCGGGATAGGGCAGTTTCTTTGCTACAATGGGGTGCAGTTCAGCCCGAAGCCGACGCGCCACATAATAAGCCACCTCTACGCCGCCTCGCGCAACGCCCAAAACCAACGGGTCTGAGGCCCCGTATTTTACTGCAAGTTGTTCGGCCAACTGCACACCAGCGTCTGCCCGGTCTTCAAACACAAATTCACTCAAATCCATTCTATTCCAAACAGGCAAAAACCTTTCCCACCGGCGGGAACGGTGGAGAGAGGCCATGGCAAGGTTTTTCCTGTGTACTGTTTTCTACCCTCATTGTCCACGAAAGTATATTTGCAGCTGAAAAAAATATATCCCCCGCCTCCACTTCCACTGTCGTGCATAGTGGTTTGAATTTTGCCGGACCGGATGATGGTTACACCCAAAGAACGATGAATGTCCTCGTTATTGTCGGTCATCCCCGGAAAGATAGCTTTTCCCACGCACTCTCCCGTGCATATGCCGAGGGTGCCTTAAAGGCCAAGGCAGATGTGCAAGTACTTGAGCTTGTTGACCTCTGCTTCAACCCACATGTAACAACCATGCCTATGCACCTACAATACTGCGAACCCGATATTGTGCGGGCAAGGGCAAGCATCAGATGGGCTGATCACCTGGTCTTTATTTACCCCGTTTGGTGGGGTACCATGCCGGCCCTGATGAAAGGATTTTTGGATCGCGTGTTAGTTCCGGGCTTTGCGTTTAGAGAGCGGCATCATAAGTTTGAATGGGAAAAACTGTTGAAGGGCAAATCAGCGCACCTTATTACCACTATGGATACACCGCGATGGGTATATCGCTGGATCTATAAAGCACCGGGCCATCATGCCATGGTACGGGGAACCCTCGGTTACTGCGGCATCAAGCCGGTAAGAATACTAACATTCAGCCCGGTGAAGTATGCAGACAGCAAGTTGCTCAACCGATGGGTGGCACGCACTAAATCAGCGGGAACAGCGCTTGAACACGGTATACTGAACTCGCGGGAGCGCACCGCCGCAAGAATCCTCCCCTGGTTAAAAGCTATTCGGTTTCAGTTCTATCCAATGGCTTGGGTCGCATATGCGCTTGGCGCATACTTGGCCGCATCTGGGGACAACCTTCATTGGCCTATGTTCTGGGTAGGCTACATGTTCCTTTTCCTCCTGGAAATGGCGACCGTATTCAGCAATGACTACTATGATTACGCTAGCGATATCCGGAATAAAAACTATAGCCAGTTCACCGGCGGTTCCCGGGTGCTGGTTGAAGGCCTGCTTAGCCCAAAATCACTGAAAAACGGGATCACATGCTGTCTCGTCGGCGCTGGAATCACAGCTGCAGGGCTATTAGTCATTCCACAAGGCGTATTCTTAGCCAAATTGCTGCTTGTTGGTGCGATGGGGCTGACAGCGATGGGTTATACAGCGCCACCCCTTAAACTGAGCTACAGAGGACTCGGCGAACTGGACGTTGCCCTTACGCACAGCATCGGGGTCCTGCTCTGTGGATATGTTTTCCAGGGAGGGAATATAGGCGCTCCGCTCCCCTGGCTGGTCAGCTTCCCCCTATTTCTGGCCATTATGCCAGCCATTGTACTTGCCGGAATTCCGGACCACGCGGCGGACAGAGAAGCTGGAAAAAAAACGCTTGCAGTTCGCTTCGGTATCCGAAACGCGGCACGCTTCGCATTCCTGCTCATCGCCGCATCGATAGCGGTGGCGATACTTTGGATGATGTTGCCCGTCACGCGCCTTGTCTACAGCCCGGCACTGCTCATCGTCATTCCCCACGGCGCAGCGCTGCTATTGTTATTAAGGGGCTATTTGCAGCGAACGTTGTTGCTTGACCGGATTGATACCATTATGGGACTCGTCTTATTGTACATCTTCTGGTTCGGCATTATTCCCCTGTTAAGGCTCTGGTAACAGCGTTACTCAAAGTGCTCCATGATCTGTCGACCGATGGTTTCGACCAAACCCGGCTCGGCACGGTCCATTTTCCATCCGCTTTTTGCACTGCGTATAATACCCATCGGCTGATCATTCAATGTAACATCGACCTCATAGCAGAACCCCTTCTGGCAGGTTTGCGCAATCGGAATCCCTTCCCCTTTATACAGCTGACCCTTATATTCGAATTCGAGCGGTATAGGGTCGTTTTCGAGCTGAGCAATGATGTCCTTTAGGAATTTGATCAAGTGCTTGCGCTGGGTGGGGCCTGAAATGCTCCACTTATTTTTGCTGGCTCGCTTGTGTGCAAGCTTAAATTTAAGTCCTGTCAGTGCTGTGGAATAGTCGTTTGCATTCAGCTTTTCGACATATTGGTGTGCCAGGATATACCAATGGTACCCTGTACCAACCGGAACCCCCGAACCCTCCGGTGCCCGACCTTTCCTGCGTTTGGTTACGGCATAGGAAATTTCCCACAGGTCTGGTGTGATTTTTGTTTCCCGCCAGGTACCGGCATCGTACACCCAGTGATGGCTTCTGCCCACCTGCATACCGCTATATACCTTCCCGTCATATTCCTTAAATTTATTGTAACTGGTGGAAATGTCTTTTTTAGCCTCACTTTTTTGCGCTTTTTCCCGTTTCTTTTTTTCTTTAGCCAAAGTTGCCATATTCCCTCCTTGTTTCCCAAACACCCATTTTGGTTACCGTCTACATGTATTAGCTACCTATAAGACACCCAAACATGGAAATTGTTGACATAAGCTTTCAACAGGTTCGCCGATCCAATTTTTTTAAATTAATCAAAACAATTTTAGCGCATTTTTTGTCAGCATCCCTGCCGGTTCACCGAAACTAACAATCGGAATGGCATTTAGTGGAGGTTTTGTTTAGCGTGAGGCTTGATGCGATCTTTCTTTGGAAATTGTATTGTAAATTTACTATCTAATTTAGGCACGTTATGACTAAGATTGAATTCAGCAACAAGGTTGTACAGGAAGTAGGGTCATTAAGCAGTTACGCACGTTATTTTACCCGGGATCCCGAAAACGCAAGTGACTTGGTCCAAGACACAATGCTGAAGGCGATTTCCTATTATAACAAGTTCAAGGAGGGTACTAACCTGCAGGCTTGGCTATATACCATCCTGAAAAACACCTTTATTAACCATTATCGACGGAAGGTCAAGACAAACGCGATCATGTTAAAGACGGATACAATTTCGTCTGCCGACCTGTACAAAAGTGCAGTAGGAAACCATGCTGAGGGAAGGTTCGTGATGAAAGACATTGAACAGGCCCTTTCGAACCTTTCTGAAGAATACTATTATCCGTTTACGATGTATTACGAAGGATATAAGTACCATGAAATCGCCGAGCAGTTCCAGATCCCAATAGGAACGGTGAAAACTCGTATACACGTTGCGCGGCAGCAATTAAAGAAGAAACTGAAACCCTACGCGAAAGGCAAATAAAGGAAGCAGACCTATGCCGGGCCGGCGGATCAGCCAGCACCACCGGCCCGGCTTCAATAAATGCTCGCGCCTGTGCCGCGCTTCGCCCCCGGGGGCAAGATGGTGTTTCTGAAAAAGAAAGCCGCCAATATCAATTCAGCTAAATCCCCCCAATAAAACATGGACATGGCCGCGTCACGGATAGCAGTTTGACTGAAGGGTGTGCCGTGCGGATACGCGTATGCATACATGTATTTTGCTAAAAAAGCATGAGCTGCGATACCTGAAAACAGTATCCCGCCACGCAGCGTGACACCCGCACGACCGGGCACCGCGTCCGGCGCTATCAAGGACCATGTGAACAGGTATCCAGCTATAAAAAAGTGAAGATGGATGAGGTGATGGATAACGGGATGAGTTAGGCTTCTTGCATACAGTGGTGTCAGGTATAATAAATACATGCCGCCGATATTCAATAACAATGCCGTACCCGGATGAATGATAGCCTGAAAGAAGCCGCCCTTGAACAGTCCCGTGATTTTCCTGGATACCGGAGGCGGAAGTGACACCAATAATAACGTCACCGGTGTTCCTATGACCAAAAAAATGGGGGCGAACATACCGACCAACAGGTGTTGCGTCATGTGCGCATTGATATCTGCATGAGCTGCTGCCACCAGCGGAGGAGAGCTTGCCAGGGCAAGTAAGGCTATCCCGGTTAAGAAGGAAAGCGTGCGCCACTTTGGCCAACAGTGACCCGTGGAGCTGAACATCATAACACATCTTAAATATATACCAAAAACGAGGGAGGCCGTGAGGACAGGCAGCATCCATTCAAAAGGCGTATACCGGGTGGCGTGATCTCCGTGCATCTTACGGTTTTCCTGTTTGTTCCAACTGCGTACCATACCGCCGGTCTGCTTGTCGCAGCAAACCGAAGCCAACCAATAGCAACGCAATAGCTCCGGCGTTCCAAGTAAGATCGTAAGGCAAGACATTGTCAACATAACGGATCTGGTGCAGCCGCAGAACTTTATGATTGATAATGCCGTCAAACAATTGGAAACCGCCGGCCCCAAGGCAAAGTCCGGCGAGCACGTGCGGTTTTGACAGTTGGCGCCGCCGTCCCAGATCCAGTAGCATAATAAAAGCGGCCGAAATAGCAAGCAGCTCTGCGGCATGAAGCAGTCCATCCGTCATGAGCCCAATATCGGTCGTTGAACGGTCATAAAAGTGATGCCACGCCAACAGCTGATGAAAGATAATTTCATCTACCGCCGCCATGAAACCCACGCCTGCCAACGTGCCCGCTCTAAGGGATCTAACTAAAGGTGATGACCGCTTCACATTCCTGGTTTAACGTTCATAACCTACAATAATCTTTCCGGAGTCTGGCTTGCACTCCGCCGGTTCTTTCTGCGCTACCACCTTGTCAACACTGTCCAATAAACTGGCTCCCGTGTTTACTAAAGTGGATCAGCTGTTTACAAGAAATTACTTAAATAATAATTACATAAATAATAAAACCGACACCTATTCATATTGTTAACTCATCACGGAGAACGCAACGAAAAATAAACGAAAGCTATGGAAACACAAGCTGAAAACCAAAAAGTGTCTGGACTAGAGCTATTCTTTCAGACCATGCTGCAGGAAATTTACTGGTGTGAATTACACTTGCGCGATGTATTGGACAATATGGAAGCGCGGGCAAGCACTGAGGAATTGAAATCGGCCTTCCGTAATCACCGGGCCGAAACCAATGACCATGTAAACCGACTGGAAAAAATTTTCTACATGAAGGACATGGGTGCACAACCGATGTTCTGTGTAGGTATGCAGGGGCTCTTTGACGAAGGATGGCAGGTTATCGATGAAACCGAAGAAGGGTCCGCCCATCGGGATTCGGCGCTTATTGTAGCCGCACAAAAAGTTGAGCATTATGAAATAGCCACATATGGCAGCCTCAGCACATTGGCCAAGACCCTTGGGTTCCAAGAAGTCGTTGATTTGCTTGAACAGACCTTGGCAGAAGAGAAAAATGCGGATAACACCCTTACCCAAGTAGCGGAAACAGGCATTAACAGCGAAGCCAGCGTTGAGCCTGCCCCGGAAGAACAGCTTTCTGCATCAGATACGGGTGCTATCACGACCGAATCCGACCCGGCAGTAGCGGCTATGAAAGAAGGCGTGACCGGCATGGATGCCGGAGCCAAGTCTAAACGGACGAGGGGTGGTGCAGGAGCCAGCGCACCAGGCGCTGCTGACGCGCTGCTCGTCGACGATTCCGGCAAACCGAAGGGCAAAAGAAAGACTGCCCGCAAAAAACCGGACGCTTAGAGGCGTATGAAACGGGGAGTACATCTCAGTACCCCCCGTTTCTTTTGTGCCGGCTTTTTTTCGTCCAGCAGATCGCAACGATTGCCGATACGACTACCGCTTGAAACGCGAGCTTTTTGATAACGCCCTTACGGTTGTATTTCCATGCGGCTTTCCATCCCTTCTCAGCAAAGATGTTAGGTAAACGCCCACGCCGCGCGTCGTCCAAAAGACCTTCAATGACGTCCACGCGATCAGCTAAAAGCAAAGGCAGCCAATGATTGAAACTTGATTCGCTATACTTAAACGCGTACCGTCTGATCGCGCCGCTCAACCCTTTGGGTGGAAGCGGTGCACCAAAGACTGCTGACACCGTCGGCCGTTCATTCGAGTGCAAGATTTCCTCGGTCTCCAGCTGCTGCATGGGACGCTCCCAATTGAGCCTTCGGTGGTCATCACCGGTGTAGAGCTTCATGGGGTAGGTCGGCTCATTGCGTGGGTCTGCGTCAACGCCCCAACCCTTGATCTGTTTATATTGACTTGAATCATGTGTTTCCATAGTAATTCTTTTAGTTAGCTCTAATTTCTTGCTGATGGAGGTATCAACACTGGTTTGATGCAGTTATCAAGCTTTGAAGAGAAGATATGATAAGCATCTGCTACCTCTTCCAAAGGTACGCGGTGCGTGATAATGGCCTTTGGATCTATGTGACCGTCCTGAATATGTTTGATCAGCCGTGGCAGTAGTCGTTTTACCGAAGCCTGGTTCGCCCGGATGGTCAGCCCTTTGTTTAGCACATTTCCGATGGGAACAAGATTTCCCGTCGGCCCGTAAACGCCGACGATTGATACAATTCCACCTTTTTTTACAGCATTTATCGCCCAGTGGAGCGCGATTGCAGATCCGGCCTGTAGCATAAGCTTTTTTCCCGTCAGTGTATGCAACGCACTACCCGCCGCGTCCGCTCCCACCGCGTCAATGCAGACATCGGCGCCAAGCCATCCGGTTTCCTTTTTAAGGAAGAGCACCGGGTCATCAAGAGACCGGAAATTATAGGCCTCGCATGACGCGTATTTGCTTGCAAAGTCGAGACGGTACTCCAAATGGTCGATGATAATTACCCGACCCGCTCCGAAAAGCCAGGAACACTTGGCCGCCATAATACCCACTGGTCCGGCACCGAAAACCACTACCGTATCCCCGGCTCTGATCCCGCCCATCTCAGCAGCTTGGTAGCCGGTTGGAACAACGTCCGTGAGCAAAACCGCATCGTCAGGGTCCATTTCGGGCGGGATAATCGTGGGCCCCACGTCAGCGTACGGCACACGCACGTACTCGGCCTGTCCGCCGTCATAACCCCCTGCCGTGTGTGAGTAACCGAAAATTCCGCCTACTGCCGTTGCGGCAGGGTTTGACTCATGGCAGTTTCCGTATAATTCCTGTTTGCAGAACGCGCACTTCCCGCATGCGATATTGAACGGCACAATGACATGGTCGCCTTTTTTCAGCTGCTGTACACCCGGCCCGGTTTCCTCCACCACGCCGATAAACTCATGCCCAAATGTTGTACCCACCCGTGTATCCGGCACCATTCCATGATACAAATGCAGGTCCGACCCGCAAATACAGGATCGGGTCACCCGTATGATCGCATCGCTTGGATGTAGAATCTCCGGATAGGGCTTCTGATCTACCCGCACTCGGCGGGGACCGCGATAGTTCATTGCTAACATAACATTACGTTTTAGCTGTCAACGGTATAATTGAGATCTGTCCATCCCGCTCTAATACCGCATATTTAATCTGCTTCATTTGCTCCAGCCCATGACTGAGGCGGGCTGCTTCCATGATGTCTTCCGTATCAACCCGCGCTTCTCTCATGCGATTCTGCAGTGGCTTACCATGATCCACCAGAATCAAAGGCGTTCCTTCCAGCAACCGGTCAAACTTTTTGTATTTACCCTTCAGTTTCGAAAAAACCATATCAATGCCCATGAGCACCGTGATCAGGACCAGCGCATTGGTCACCGAGAAATCGTTACCCAAGAGAGCCTGCTGAGTTGCCTCACCGACGATGAGCAACAATACAAAGTCGAATGTAGTCGTTTCCGCCAGGCTACGCTTGCCCAGCACGCGGAACACCGCAAGCAGAAACAAATAAATAGCGACACCACGCAGAAACAATTCCATAATCAAGGGTATATAAAATGCGATAATTGAAACGCCTGACCGTTGACCGTCCAGGCACCTTCCACGCCGCCGGTTTTTTGCGGGTTCAAGTAAAACCGGATCGCAGCTTCTTCGCCCTTTACCTTAAAGGTGTAAGTCACCTGACCGTTTGCAACCGCCGCTTCATACGCGTCCGGCGTTACCTTTTCAATTTTAAAGAGATTAAGGTAATGTTGTGGTACGGAAACGCGGACTTCATTCTGGCCACTGATGCGCCAACTGACCGTCATCTCCCGTTCATACCGGAGAAACCGCTCGTAACGAACATTCACTCCGGCCTTTGTTTCTTCCTTCTTACTCAATATCCCATTACCAAAAAGGCCCAGTGCGGTAAGAAGTACGACGACCATCATGAGTATCCCGCATATCTTTTGCGCTTTCCAGCCTTTTATCTGATGGCTAAGCTTTTCTTCCAATTCCAAGGAATGGTCAATTTTTTCAACGTTATGATAAGCTTGCATATGCTATAACAGTGCAAGAATCTTTCCCAACGGTTTCCATCGCGGGAAAACGGCTATTCTTTCAAAACCGGTGTTTTCATAGGCCTGCAAACACTGCTGCCTGTATTGTTTTTTGGGCTAGCTGTTTGGAAAAGTGGATTTTACCCGTCTTGTAAATTGGCTCAGGGACGGTCTCGGTGATGGTGCAGGATTTGCAAGAGGCTTACTGACTAAAACGGAGGACGGACCATGAGTACAAAGAGTTATGCGCTGGTAACGGGCGGAACCAGCGGAATCGGGCTGGAGTTGGCAAAGCTTCTCGCGGCAGACCATTATAATCTGGCTATCGTGGCCAGGAACCAACAAGAACTTGACCAGGTGAGCAGCGACCTTTCGCGTCAATATCCCATTGAAGTAATTACCATTCAAAAGGATCTCTTTAACCCCGCGGCGCCCCGTGAAATCATCGATGCACTTAAAGCGAAAGACATCATTATCGACGTATTGATAAATAATGCGGGTCAGGGTGTATATGGCGAATTTCTGGATACCGACCTGGATCGGGAACTGGCTATCGTACAGTTAAACATCAACGCTTGTATTATACTGACGAAACATATTTTAAAGGATATGGTAGCGCGCAATTCCGGTAAGATACTGAACGTATCGTCCATCGCAGGAAAGGTGCCGGGCCCTTACCAGGCCGTTTATCACGGCACAAAGGCATTCGTCCACTTCTTCAGCGAGGCTGTCCGCAACGAGGTCAGCGGGACTGGAGTTACAATTACATCACTTTTGCCGGGTGCGACGGATACCGACTTCTTCAGCAAAGCCGATATGGAGTCCGCAAAAATCGTACAGCAGGGAGAGCTGGCCGACCCTGCAGATGTAGCCAAAGACGGGTATACAGCTTTAATGGAAGGGAAGGACATGATCGTATCCGGGTTCAAAAATAAAATGCAGGTCGCAATGAGCAATGTAATGACAGACAGCAAAGCGACGGACAACATGCGGAAACAGCAGGAACCGATCAATAAGGAAAATCAATAAACCAATCATAATGCGGGTACCCGAATGGTTTAAAGAAGCAATCGTGTATTCACTGGACTTCCGAAGCTTTAAGGACGGAAACCGTGACGGTTTTGGGGACATTTCCGGGCTGTTATCCAAGTTTGATTACCTGGTTGACCTTGGGGTAACCTGTATTTGGTTGGCCCCATTTTATTGCTCAAACCAGCAAGACGATGGCTACGATGTAACGGACTATTATCAAATTGATCCGAACTTCGGGGCGTTGGAAGACTTCCGGCGATTAGTCGAAAAGGCAAAGGAAAATGATATAAAAATTGTGCTGGATCTGGTTGTGAATCATACGAGCGACGCACATCCCTGGTTCAAAACCGCCCTGGAAAATCCCAGCTCTGTCTATCACGATTACTATATCTGGATGAAGCAAAAACCGGAAAATGACAAAGAAGATGTTGTTTTCCAAGGAGTTGAAGAAAGCAACTGGGAATACTCTCCGGCAGCATCCGCTTACTTTTATCATACCTTTTACAAACATCAACCTGACCTGAATGTCGCCAATCCCGCCGTCCAGTCCGAAATCCTTCGCATCATCGATTTTTGGATGAGCAAGGGCATTGACGGGTTCCGGATTGATGCGGTACCGCATATCCTCCGTGATAAGGGCGACAGCCGCTTTGACGGCGATCCTTATGATTTGCTAAATGAATGGCGAAGCGCCATAGCCAAGCATAATGAACAAGCCGTCATTATCGGCGAAGCAGATGTGGACCCGGAAGGATATGTCAGCTTTCTGGATCGAGGTCGCATGACGGCCCTTTTTAACTTTTATCTCAACAACTACACGTTCCTGGCTTTCGCCGTGCGGGAAGCCGCACCGCTGTTTAATGCCCTTAGGCGACTTCCGCTGGCAGATGGACGGCGTTACTTAAATTTTCTGCGCAATCACGATGAACTCGATCTGGAGCGACTTACCGAAGATGAACAGCAACAGGTGTTTGAAGCGTTCGCACCCTCGCCAACCATGATTATTTATGAAAGGGGCATCAGAAGACGATTGTCGTCCATGGTAGAACACGACAGCCGGCGCATGAAATTCGCCATGAGTCTGCTGCTCACCTTACCTGGTGTACCGGTCATCCGTTATGGTGAAGAAATCGGAATGGGAGACGACCTCAACCTACCTGAACGGAAAAGTGTACGTACAGCCATGCAATGGACTGACGACCCAAATGGAGGATACTCGGAAGTTCCTCCCCAAGCACTGAAATATCCCTTGATCCAGGAAGGCGCCGCGTCATACGAGCGTGTCAACGTCTCGTCTCAACTGGCAGACGGAGAATCGTTGCTTTGCGAGACCAAGGCAATGATTCGCCTGCGCAAGGACAACGGCCATCGGTTTTATGATGGAAAATTTATGTTGTTTGACACCAACCACCAAGCCATCCTCGCCTATGGTTATCGTAACACATCAGGATGGTTGGTCATTGTACACAATTTCTCGGATAGCATGTTGGAAGCAACGGTTCCCCTAACCGGTATTTCCGACAATTCTGTAAGTCCAGTCCTTAATGCCGGTAACGTCATCCCTTCTAATGGAAAATTGACACAGCATTTGCCGGGTTATGGATACAGTTGGTTTATCGTCCATGATAACGTTTGACCATGAAGCTTATTGCGTTCCATGCATCCCATGAACAATTCAGCCCACCGGAGCTGCTGCGCTACGCATCACTGGCTGAGCAGGCGGGATTCACCGCTGTTCATTCATCGGATCATTTTCAGCCGTGGAGCCAGCGCCAAGGAGAAAGCGGGCATGCCTTTAGCTGGCTCGGTGCAGCCATGCAAGCCTCCCCCCTTCCTTTCGGCCTAATCTGTGCCCCTGGTCCCCGCCAGCATCCCGCAGTAGTGGCGCAGGCCATCGCCACCTTGGCGACCCTTTTCCCCGACCGGTTATGGATAGCATTGGGTAGCGGCGAAGCTATAAATGAACGCATAACGGGCCAGCCGTGGCCAACCAAGGTTGAGCGAAATGAGCGCCTGCATGAATCTTTTAAGATCATCCGCCAGCTGTTGGACGGAAAGACAGTAACTCATCATGGGCATGTCAGGATTGAGGAAGCCCGCCTTTACACGCTGCCTGAAAGGCGGCCGCCGCTGTTCGGCGCTGCGATTACGCCAGAAACGGCCCGTTGGATTGGGAGCTGGTCGGAGGGACTGTTGACCATTAATCAACCGTTGCAACGACTTAAGCAGGTCATTCAGCAGTTTCGTGAAGGGGGCGGACATCAAAAGCCGGTATATGTGAAGGTTCAGCTGTCGTATGCGCGAGACTATACGCAGGCACTTGACGGCGCGCTGGACCAGTGGGCAACCAACATTTTTGATAGTTCCATTTTGGCTGATCTTTGGCAGCCTGAACAATTCGAGACCTTGTCAGCGTTTGTCCGGGCCGAAGACATAAAACGCGCTGTACACGTTTCGGAAAGTACCCAACAACACGCCGAATGGCTTAATAACTATCTTACTCTCGGCGTTGATGGATTGATCCTCCATAACGTTAACCGCCAACAAGGATTGTTTATAGAAGACTTCGGAAAGTTCGTTTTGCCGCAGCTAAAGACGCGTTAACGTTTTTGAAACAAACTCGAACATAAGCGGTTAAGCTTTACAAAAGAGCAGCAATCAATGGAACGAGCAGGCAAAGACGCTGGGCGCCCAACCGCAGGACAGGCCGCCAGCAACTCCGATCGCCCCGAGCAGATCGCCAACGGCGTCTGGCGTTTAAGGGTGTTGTTTGTTAACGTATACTTCATAAGGGGTGACGATGGGCGTTGGATCTTGGTCGATGCCGGCCTGAAGGGAGCTGCCCGTAAAATCATGGCGACCGCAGAAAAGCTCTTCGGTAAAGACAGACCGCCGGCTGCGATCGTATTGACACATGGACACTTCGATCATGTAGGTGCCCTGCCGGCATTGCTGAAGACCTGGCCGACACAGGTATACGCCCATACGTTGGAACTACCATACTTGACCGGCCACGCGTCGTATCCGCCTGCAGACCCATTCGCGGGAGGCGGTATGATGAGCTGGATGTCGTTCCTTTATCCGAATGACCCCATAAACCTAAGCGACCGCGTTGAAGCGCTGCCGAAAGACGGCAGTCTTCCGTTCTTATCCAAATGGCGGTACATTCACACACCCGGTCATGCCCCTGGACACATTTCACTTTTTCGCGATACCGACGGACTGCTCATCGCTGGCGACGCTTTCGTTACTACGCGCCAGGAATCGGCGTTTTCCATCCTCTTCCAGCGGAAACAACTATCCGGACCACCGAAATATTTCACCTACGACTGGGAAGAAGCCGAGGAATCCGTAAAGAAACTGCAAATGCTGAATCCGTTGATTGCGGCCACCGGGCATGGTGTACCCATGGAGGGGCATGAACTGACAGAAGGGCTTGGGGGGCTGGCAAAGGACTTTAAAGATATAGCCGTACCCGGTTCCGGCAGATACGTTAAAGATCCCGCTACGGTGAATAGGCGTGGTATCGCGACGGTTCCAAGGCGCCCCACCCGCGCAAAACGTGCTACGTTGATTGCAGCGGTTGCCGCTGCAGCGTTCGGTGCAATGCTGTTGGTCAGGAACCGGCGGTCAGGACATTAGGCACCTTGCCCCAAATGGATCATTAGCCCACCATCCACGGCGAAAGTAGCCCCTGTTACGTAGCTACTGTCAGCGGACGCTAGGAAGACTGCCACTTGTGCCACGTCTTCCGGCTTGCCGGCACGCTTCATAGGTATGTGCTGTTCTTTTTCCCTTCGCACCGATTGGTCGTCAACGGCCTGCTGGTTCATTTCAGTGAGAATCATCCCCGGAGCGATATTGTTCACGCGGATATTTTTATCGGCCAGCTCCAGTGCAAGGCTCCGGCTAAAGTTCTTAATGCCGGCCTTAGAGGCATTATAGTCTGCGTTGCCTGCAGTATTGACATCCTCGTGGATGGAACTGATAAAAATGATACTGCCTTCGGTAGAGGTGCCCTTTCTCACGCGCAGATACTCCCGGCAACAATAGAAGGGGCCGTAAAGATTGGTCTTAAGACAGGTGTCGAACTGTTTACTGTCCATTTCAGCAACCGGCACATTCCGGCCATTAACACCTGCATTGTTCACCAGTATATCAACCCGTTCAAATTCATCGATAATGGTGTTGAACACCGCCGTCACCTGGGTTTCATCAATCACGTCGAGGCGGAGGCACAGGGCTTCTCCCCCCGCTTCCCGGATTTCTTCCGCGGTCCGCTTACCACCCGCCTCGTCACTGCGATAGGTTACGACTACTTTAGCCCCTTCTGCCGCATAGGCAATGGCAATAGCGCGGCCGATACCGGAGTCTGATCCCGTTATCAACGCAACTTTATCTTTCAGTTTGTCCATATTGCTAACAACAGGAAAGTGCCTCCGTTTGTTTGAAACAAACCCGGCCCTACGGAGGTTACTCTAAGAAATGCCGTCTACGGTTATAAAACATTTCGACTATGATGAAGACAACCGGATTCTGACCATCGTCTTCCGGACCGGCGCGGTTTACACTTATGGCGATGTACCGGAAGAAGTTTACGTCGGTCTCAGGCAAGCCCGTTCAAAGGGCAGGTATTTCAACAAACACATCTCTGGTATGTTTCCTTTTGAACGTGTAGATAATCACGCCTGAACCAGTCGGACTTCCTGAAGATCACTCCGTGGCGGACCGCTTAATACCTTCCCGTATGGATCATAACGACCACCATGACAGGGACAATCCCAGCTTTTTTCGGCATCATTCCACACTACGATACAGCCCGCATGCTTACATACCGGGCTAAGTGCAACCGTCGCCCCTTCCGGGGACTTATACAACGCAACCTGTTGATTCTCATAATTCACTACGGCACCCGTTCCTGGAGGCAGCTCGGTTAACGTGTTCAATTTATCTACGGATACGCGGTCGGCCACGAACCGATAGGCAACATCGGCGTTTTCCTTTACGAAGCTCGCGAAGCCTGCTACCGGCTTGACGCGAGACGGAGAGAACAGTGCTTGAAACGGGTTGTCTTCACCGAGGATCATATCCGCCACCAACACGCCGGAAAAGCTTCCGAACAAGATGCCGTTGCCGCCGAACCCCGTGGCTACGTACGTGTCGTCATCAGACCCAGGAAATTTGCCTATATAGGGCAGACCGTCCGCCGGTTCAAAATACTGCGCAGACCATTGGTAATCTATTGATGAAACCCTGAAATGCTTATATACATACGCCCTCAGTTCCCGGAACGCCCGCACCGGATCTCCGTGACCGGTTTTATGGTCTGCACCACCGGCAATCAGGTACGGTGTGCCGTCAATTACATGGGTCCGGAAATAATGGTAAGGGTCCTGCATGTCATAAACCAGATCATTTGGATAACTGTCGTCTTCAAGCTGCGCTGCCAGTACATAACTGCGATACGGCGCACAGCGGAAATGCAGAATGTTTACCCCTGGTGGGATGTGGGTCGCATACACAAGGCGGCGCGCCCGCAACAGCCCTTGGGACGTCTTGATCTGATGCTGATCTTCACTGTAGGTAGCTCCTTCGGCACGGGTATTTTCGAGAATCACCCCACCACGCTGTATGAACCGGTCGGCGAGGCCATATAGGTACTTCAGCGGATGAAGCTGTACCTGCGCCGGGAACCGTATCGCTTGACGGAAGTGTACGGGAATCGGAACGCTGTCGGTCCATTCAACTGCAACACCAGCTTTTCTTGACGCGGTGTAGATTTTCTCAAGTGTTTGCGCTTCGTCATCAGTCTCAGCAAATAGCACCCCGTCTTTATAATTGAAGTCGCAGTCGATCCGGTAGTCCGAAACGTTCCTGTCCACGGCTGCGATTGCCACTTTGGCTGCAGTTGCTACCAAGCGTGCTCCTTCTTCACCAAAGTCATTTTCGATGGTATGATAGGGCGTATCGAGCATGGTATTGATATGAGCGGTCGTTCCTCCGGTGGTACCAAAACCGATGCGGTGTGCCTCCACGACGATGCAGTCCATTCCGGCTTCCTGCAGACGGATTGCCGTAGTCAGCCCCGTAATGCCTCCGCCAACAATCAACACATCCCATAACTGGCCGGTGGCATCCGTAATATTATGCTGAGGCCCTTTTGTAACCGTCATCGATTGCCATATGCTGGGCAACGATCCATCCCGAGTGATATCCATAACCTAAGCGTTTTTATGATTAACATGGGTAGTTGGAGATTGTTTAAGGTAGTTTTCCCAAAACTTTTGGGAATTTCCTTGTTAATAACTATATTAGGGCCATTGAGCCGAATTGCTTGTTCCGATTTTGCCGCACATCTCCAGGATCAGGCGCCAACGTTTCCATTCGTGACACCGTACGCTGGGCATGGGGCGTGTTGACGGCAACAGTTATTGATATTGAGGTAAAGAGGTTAACGTGAGTAAAACGATTATTGTATCCAACCGTCTACCCATCAAGATCACCGAAGCGGGAGATGGCTATACGTTGCAGCCGAGCGAAGGCGGTTTAGCCACCGGCCTCGCCTCCGTTCACAATCAGGGCGAAAATACGTGGATCGGGTGGCCTGGCATTCCAGTAAATGACTCCGATCAACAGGAGTATTTCCAGTCAGAGTTAGCGGAAAGGCGGTTGATTCCGCTTTTTCTGACCGACGAAGAAATCAAAGGTTTTTATGAAGGGTTTTCCAATGAGGTTTTGTGGCCTATTTTTCACTACATGCCTTCATACGCCAACTATGACCTTAACAACTGGGAAATATACGTGCGGGTCAACGAGAGGTTCCGGGATCTGGTGCTTCAGCATGCTCAGCCGGATGACACCATCTGGGTTCATGACTACCAGCTGTTGCTGCTGCCCGGCATGCTACGGCAGGCGCTGCCGGACGCTTCCATCGGTTTCTTCCAGCACATCCCGTTTCCGTCTCAGGAATTATTCAGATTGATTCCATGGCGCAGGGAGCTGCTGCAGGGCATGCTCGGTGCCGATCTACTCGGATTTCACACTTTTGATGACGTCCGTCACTTCATCAGTTCAGCGACCCGTCTTACGTCCACCAACAACAATTCAAATTGGCTGGAAGTTGAGGGGCGCACCGTTTTTGCCGAACCGTTCCCAATGGGCATCGATAGCAAGCGATTTTCGGCTTTATCCACAAACGAAAAGGTGCTGCAACGGGTAGCCGAGCTCCGATCCACGTTCAGCGGACAAAAAATCATACTTTCCATCGACCGGTTGGACTACAGCAAGGGCATCCTGCAACGGCTGGAAGCCTTTGAGTTGTTTTTGCAAAAGTATCCACAGTTCCATAAACAGGTCACCCTTTACATGGTCGTTGTTCCGTCGCGCGATACTGTACCGCAATATCGGGAACTTAAGGATCAAATAGACCGACTTGTGGGGCATATCAATGCACAGTACGGACAGTTTGACTGGTACCCTGTCGCGTATTTCTATCACGGATATCCCGTAGAAGAAATCTCTGCCCTCTATAACGTCGCTGATATCTGCCTGGTGACCCCCATGCGGGACGGCATGAACCTGGTCAGCAAAGAATATATCGCGAGCCGGAACGACCAGACCGGCGTACTGATCCTTAGTGAGATGGCAGGCGCCGCAAAAGAACTGATCGATGCGTTGATCGTCAACCCTAATGACATTCACGACATCAGCGGGGCGCTTTCTGCCGCATTAGCTATGCCCATGCCGGAGATGAAACGACGGATGGGTTCCATGAGGGATATCGTTTTTAAATTCACCGTACAACATTGGGCAAACTTATTTATGAACAGACTACAAGAGACTAAGAATGTACAATCCGCCACCAGGGCCCGGCTGGTCGGACCTTCCATTGAAGCAAATTTAGTTACCCAGTACTGCAATGCCAGCAGCCGTTTGCTGCTACTCGACTACGACGGCACGCTGGTAGGGTTTCAGGACGATATTGACAAAGCTTCTCCGGATGATGAATTATACCGGCTTCTGGACACCCTTGAAACAGATATCGATAACCATGTGGTCATTATCAGTGGAAGGAAACATAGCACGCTTGAAAAATGGTTTCAAGGCAGACCGTATACCCTGGTGGCGGAGCACGGCGTCTGGACCAAAGAAGAAGGGACCGACTGGAGGCTGAAAAGCGGATTGTCAAACGCCTGGAAAGAAGAGGTAGGCGCCTTGATGGAATCATATGCCGACCGGACACCCGGAGCCTTTGTGGAAGAAAAGAGCTTTTCGCTTGCCTGGCATTACCGCAGGGTACAACGCGATCTGGGTCCCTTGCGCGCGCATGAACTGATTGACAGTTTACGCGACTATTCAGCCGCATATGGGTTGCAGCTGCTTGATGGCGACAAAGTTGTTGAAATAAGAAGTGCGGAAGTCAACAAGGGACGGGCCACGTTAGACATTCTCCATGAAAACCGTTACGATTTTATCCTTTCCATAGGTGATGACCGCACGGATGAAGATACGTTCCAGGCCTTGCCCCCTGAGGCATTCACCATCAAAGTTGGCACCGAGGTCTCTGCCGCCAAATATTACGTGAAACGGCAGGAAGATGTGAGGCCATTGCTGAAAAAGCTGGTCGAAGCCCCTCAGACAGGCCGTTAACCGATAAATATCGGGCGGTCCAGTTTCATGGCAATGCGGTAAGCTGCATTCATCAAGCCCACGTGGCTATAAGCTTGGGGAAAATTACCCCACTGGCTACCGTTGCTTTCATCAACATCTTCACTGAACAGCATCAGGTCGTTTGCATAAGTCAAGAGCCGTTCAAACGTTTCGATTGCCTCCTCAATCCGTCCCACACAGGCTAAGGCTTCGACATACCAGAACGCACAGATCAGAAAAGTGGATTTCGGCATACCGAAGTCATCGAAATGCCGGTACCGGTAGAACAGCCCTTGCGGGGTCTTCAACTCACGCTCCAGGCCAGCAAGGTGATTACGTGCCCGTTCAGAAGCGGGATCAAGGTAATGCATCATAATCAGCTGCAGCGTACTGGCATCCAAATGAGCACTGCCAACCGCATTGGTGTATACCTGCCGTTTCTCGTCGTAACATGCCTCGATATAATGCGCGGCACGTTTCATCAGCGCTTCAGCCCTGTTCACCAGCTGCTGATCGCCAATCAAACGTCCAATCTTGCAGGCCGCCGAACTTCCAGCCCATTGGAAAAGATTAGAATAGCAATGATGATTTGCGAAATTCCGGAACTCCCAGATGCCCGCATCTTTCTCATCGATTGTCTTCTCGATTTTTTGGAGAATATAGTCGACCCAACGCCCTACATCGGAGCGTTCGCGGAACACAAACCTATAGTCGGTATATAGTGGCAGCAAAGCAATCATGGCCTGGCCGTACACATCGTTTTGAATGTGTTCGAACGCTTGATTGCCTATCCTTACCGGGCGGTTGCTGTCATAGCCATCCAGATGGTCAAGTATATGCTCCGTTAATTCGAACCGACCGTTGATGCCGTAAAGGGGTTGCAACCTGCCACGATCCGCATGCGTGATATTGGTGATATAGTTCGCGTACAGTTCCATTTCTTCAAACTGCCCAATGTAGTTTAGCGCAGAGATCACATAAAAACTATCACGGAGCCAGCAATACCGATAATCCCAGTTGCGGCCACTCCCAGGGTGCTCGGGAAGGCTGGTCGTGCTCGCCGCAATAATGGCGCCCGTATCTTCGTACTGGTGAATCTTCAAGGCCAATGCGGAGCGAATCACCGCTTGTTGATGAAAGGATGCTATCGTTGAATGCTTGATCCACGTGCGCCAATAACCGATTGTCTCCCGTAGGAAATGCTCAACTGTCCGTTCAAGCGGCGCCTCCAGTGGCTCTCCATATGTGAGCACCAGGTATTTGGTTTGGTTCAGCACAAACGTGCCTTCGCTCCCTTCATTAAAGAAATGACTCACGGGAACATTTGTCGTCAACCGCATCTGTTCTATACCGTTCGCATACTCCACATGATTGCTACCCCGGAACTTATTGAAGGTCCGTTGACCATAAGCACTGACCGGCTCACAGCGAATACGGATTCTGGGGCGTCCTTCAAGCGGTTCAATCTTGCGGATCAGCATCAAAGGTTTGAAATAGCGTTCGTACTGCCTGAAACGCGGCGCAAAGTCAGTTACCCGGTAGCGACCGTCGGTAGCCGTTATTTCGGTACGGAGCACATTGGTGTTTTCAATATAGTATTGCCGGCTCGAAAATTCACTGACGGGAAGCACTGAAAACTGTCCACCCTTTTCCTTGTCCAGCAGGCTTCCGAAGACAAACGGGCTGTCAAAAGCCGGCCAGCATAACCAGGAAATATTGGTATCTGAACCAACGTGTGCGATGTATGTGCAATTTCCGATAATTCCACTGTTGTAGACATGTCTATTCTCCATTATTCCAAAGGTAGTACTTTTATTTTATTGGTGTCCGTTCCGTAGTGTCATCCGGAACCTCGACCTCCATGAGATGGAGTGGATATTCTTTGCCCTGTCGGGCCAGCACTGGCAGTGATACGTTCCATACAGGGGTGCCGCCGGGCGTCGTTCCTTCATATTGCCCCATGTGTGCATGACCGTGGAAAACCGCCAACACCTCTGTGCGCTGCAAAGGTTCAAGTAACCTTGAAGATCCCAGAAACGGGTAAATTTCCAGTGGTTCGCCTTCTACGGTATCGGTAATCGGAGCATAATGCATAATGGCAATTTTACCGATCTCACCGCGGTGTTGTCCCAACCGCGATAAAGCACGTTCAAGTTTTAAACTTTCGTCCACCGCTTCCTGCACAAATGCCTTCATCATCTCTTCGCCGAAACGGGAGAGCATCCGTGGACCGAAACCACCCCCGAAGCCTTTGATCCCAGCAAACCCAACGCCTTCAATCATCGCTGATTCGCCGTCCAGAACCTGCATATTTGCTTCCTGTAAAATTTCTTTGATCGCCTTTTGCCTGCCCTTCTCATGGTCATGGTTACCCAACACGCCTACGAGCGGAATATTGGTCCCTTTCAATTCTTCTACGAACAAGGCCGCCTCATCCTCATCCCCTGTGTCGGTGATGTCTCCGGCGATTACCAGGATGTCAGCCTGCTTATTGATTGCGGCAAAGTAATCTTTCCATTTTCCGCGATCAGTTTCGCGTACATGTAGGTCTCCTATTGCCGCAACCCGTATAGTTCGTTTTCCCGCCATACATCAAACTGTTTTTATGGTGTAAGCCTTGTAACCCCATTCCTTGATGTCCACTTCATACTGCGTCTGGTCAATCAAAGGCCCCCGGCATACCTTTTCAAGGGAAGAGGGTAAATCATACTGCTCTTTCGCCCGCTCGATCAAATCATAAAAAAGCCAATCCGGTATGATTCTCCGGTACTCAGCGGGGTATACGAATTGGAAAATAAGCACTTGGGCGAGCAACAGATGCCAATGCGTGTCCAGACGCTTCCATATCCGCCCCCAGTCGAGCCGCTCCCCCACCCGCAAAAACAGGTGATTGATATCCGCACTATCATTACGCTCTCTGTTCTGCACGTAAATCTTACACCAGATCAACTCCTCCGGAGGGACATACTTCGCTGAAACGCCGTAAAAATCTCCTTCCTGCGCATATGCGAACCACATATCGTCTACGCTGCAAATATTATTTACAGTATCGAAAATAATATCGATGAAGTGATCATCCTTAAACACCTTCGCCAGCCACCTTGAATCCGTTAATTCTGTCCGGTAACCATGATCGGCAAAGCACTTCAGAATTTTCGGATACTCATTTGACCGACAGAAAATATCAAGATCTTTTGTGGCACGTTGCACGCCAGTATAGTGAACGATGGCAAAGCCACCTCCTATCATGAACTCACATTGGTGTTTCTGAAGAACGGTTAATGCATCACGGTAAATAGCGATTACTTTTTCGTCTACCATAAAAAAGCGCCCCAGTTGAGAGACAAACGTAAGGATGCCATTGTTTTGATTACACTGAAAAAGATACAAAGGTAACGGTAGGAAAAGCTGTCAGATCAGCTTACTCATGACGTAGTCATCAAGAACATAACCATGATACGGTATTTTTATTGATTCAGCAATCTGGAACCCTTGGCGTTCATAGAATGCCTTTGCAGGATTGTTCCGGTACACGTTCAGTTCCAGGCTGCGCATACCCGCCACCTTGGCCTGCCGGAGCACGTGGTTCAACAGGCGCGTACCGGTCCCCCTTCGGTGTTCCGAGGGCAGCACGTAAAGTCTCTCGATACGCATGACGTGACGGACTGACGGTTTTGGCCGATACCCGACGAATCCAACCGGTAAGCCCTCACGGATAGCCAGCCAAAATTGATGTCCGGCAGTCATCTGCTGCTGTAAAGCGTCTGACGAATAAAATTGATCCAGCATCAGGTCGATCTGGCCATGGGGTAACAGTTCGCCATAAGTTGGCCACCAGACGTCGTATGCCAGTTGCTGAATAGTTGGTACATCAACCTCAGTCGCTTGCTGGATTACCACTTCACTCATAGCTGTTCTCCTATCAAGCCATAGGCGCCTTTAAAATAAACTGTGCAGAGACCGTCCGACTCCACTACATAGCGGTTAGCTTCCACAGGAGCCAACCCATGAACGTCCTTGATTTCAGTATCACCGTAAAAATAAACCGTCTCCCCCTTGGATTTCCATTTACTGAAGCCTGAACCGACAGCAAATACCCGCTGACCATTTCCGAGCAGCGCGGCGCTCATCTTCCCCGCGACCTGAAGCAGTATTGACGGATCTGCCCGGGAGGACAGCAGATACGCTGCTCTGTACCCCTCTCCAATGAGATGGTCGAGAGCCCTCAGCAGAAAATCGCCGTTCAATGGGATCACTTTGACATGATCCTGCGGAATATCCACCGGTTCATCAGCGAGCACAAAATCAACTTTGATACCTGCTTGCAAGGCCATCCGAAAGCTCTCTGTATTTGTCACGACGGTGGGACTCCATTCCAAAAGCTCGCCCAGCAGGTCGGGGCCTACTGCCTGAAAATCATCAATGATAAGCGCAGGTTCCTGATCTTCCCGGACAATGTGATGTGAAGACATGGCAATGACAGTTAATTCCCTAATCTGCGCAACGCGATATAAGCCATCAGTCCAGTACTTACCGCTAAAGCCTCCTCATCAATATCAAATGTGGCTGTATGTACGGCAGACATAATGCCTTTAGATTCGTTTCCTGTGCCCAGGCGGTAAAAGCACGCATCAGCCACCTGCGAATAATAGGCAAAATCTTCAGCTGCTAACCAGAGATCCAGGTCCAGTACGTTCTCTTTTCCCAGGTATTCTTCCGCATAGCCCCGCACTTCCGCAGTCAGCTTCTCCTCATTTACAAGGAATGGATATCCGACGCGCACCTCGAAATCACACACCCCTCCCATGCTCTCGGCGATACCAGATGCCAACTTCCTCATCCGCGTGTGCGCCTCTTTCCGCCATTCTTCATCGAACGTCCGGAACGTGCCTTCAAGATACACCTGATCCGGTATTACATTTGTCGCCCCATTTGCAATCACTTTGCCGATGGAGAGTACACTTGGCATCTTAGGGTCCGCCATGCGGCTCACCACCTGCTGCAGCGCCGTAATAATATGGGCGGTAATCAGCACGGGGTCTATATTTTGCTGCGGTTGCGCACCATGCCCGCCTTTGCCTTTAACGGTGATATAGAGCTCATCGGTAGAAGCCATGTATTTTCCTGCACGGAATCCCACTTTGCCGGCTGGTATCAGTGGCATCACGTGCTGTCCGATGACGGCTTGCGGCTTTGGGCTTTCCAAAACACCCTCTTTGAGCATTAAACTGGCTCCTCCCGGCAGTTTTTCCTCACCCGGTTGGAATATCAACCTTATGGTACCGCTAAAGTCATTCTTCAACGTTTGCAGGATGCGGGCTGTACCCAGAAGAGAGGCGGTATGCGCATCGTGCCCACATGCATGCATAACACCATTTCGTTTTGAACCATATGCCCTTCCGGAGACTTCCTCAATGGGCAATGCGTCCATGTCGGCGCGCAAAGCCACCGTCTTATCCGATGGCAGGGCACCCTGAATCTCCGCCACCACACCGGTGTTAGCCATAGAGCGGTGTGGGATACCCAGCTTATCCAGTTCTCCTTTTACAAAGGCTGACGTTTGGTACTCCTCAAAAGAAAGCTCCGGGTTTTGGTGCAGATGTCTCCTGCAGCCCACGGTCATATCATGGATATCTCTGGCTAGGGCGTCGATTTTCTCTTTTAGCATTGGCCTTTCCGCTTACTGGTAAACGTAGATTTCTTCAGTGAAAATAAACACATTGCTGAACTGTCTGCGCAGTCCTTCCATGAGGCGTTGCGCTTCTGAGCGGGCTCTGAAGTCTCCGACCTTCACGCGGTAGTTCGGTTCCTCATAAGTTACATAGGTATCGATTCCTTTATAAAGCTTCCTGAACCGTGCTTGTTCAGCGTATGCCTGGGACCGGCTCGAGCCGGAATAAATCTGAACCCGGAACCCCATAGCCTTGGTCCGGGTTGCATTTTTCTTATCGACCACGGGTTCCGTCTCGGAGGTGGCCGTAATGTTGGTTCCTTTACGGCTTCGCTGCATGAGGTTGATCAGCGGATCAGCCACCACTTCAACACGTCCCTTTTGCTGGGCATACGCTCCCGCGCATGCCAAGCAAACCAATAAACCCATGAGTCCGACGCATTTTCCGATCATAACAGTATCAATAGATTACGCTCCGTGGCAATTTTTATATTTTTTTCCGCTGCCGCAAGGACACGGATCGTTCCGCCCCACCTTCTGTTCGTTACGGATAGGTTGTGTCCGTTGCGCTTCCCTCGTGTCCTCTACCGGCGCACCGCCTCCTGAAGCTACCAGCTCCGGTTTGGAGGTTTTCACCTTCGCCTCTTGCCGTGGCTGTGGCCGCGCTTCACGCACGTCCTGCGGCTGTTGGTTAGGAATCTCCCCTTTGAAAAGGAAGCCTACGACATCCTTGTTCATGTTCACGAGCATTTCCTTGAATAGGTTGAACGCTTCCATCTTATAGATAATGATGGGGTCCTTCTGCTCATAGACCGCATTTTGAACCGACTGCTTCAGTTCATCCATATCGCGGAGGTGTTCTTTCCAAGCCTCGTCGATTAACGCAAGTACCACGCCTTTCTCAAAAGCCCTAAAGACTTCTTTGCCGCCAGATTCTACAGCTTTCTTCAGATTGGTAGCCACCTGTATCCCGCGTAATCCGTCAGTGAACGGAACGACAATGTTTTCGATCTGCGCACCCCGGGTAGCAAACACATCGGTCAGCACAGGCAACGTCTGATTGGCTATACGGTCCGCTTTTTCACGGTAGTATGAAATCACCTGATCAAAGAGCTGGTCGGTAAGCGTGGAAACGTTTCCATGCGCGAATGCCTCTGCATCGATTTCCGGGTCGAGCGAGAACACCCGGATCACTTCCAGCTGAAAATCTTCATAGGTGCCCGCTTCCTTATAGGTTGCCACTAGGTCTTCCACTACGTCATATATCGTATTGTTCAGATCTACGTCAAGACGCTCGCCGAACAGCGCATTCTTGCGTTTTGCATAAATTACTGTACGCTGCGAGTTCATCACATCGTCATACTCCAGCAGGCGCTTACGGATACCGAAGTTATTTTCCTCTACTTTTTTCTGCGCTCGTTCGATGGACTTTGTAAGCATGCTGTGCTGCATCACCTCACCTTCCTGGACCCCCATGCGCACCATGATGTTGGAGATACGTTCCGAAGCAAATAAGCGCATCAACGGATCTTCCAGCGACACAAAGAACTGGGAAGATCCGGGGTCGCCTTGCCGTCCAGCACGACCACGCAGCTGCCGGTCCACACGCCTAGACTCGTGGCGTTCTGTGCCAATGATAGCCAGTCCGCCGGCCTCTTTCACACCCGGCCCGAGCTTGATGTCTGTACCACGTCCTGCCATATTCGTCGCGATGGTAACGGTACCCGCTTGGCCTGCCTCAGCTACGATATCAGCCTCCCGTTGGTGCAGTTTCGCGTTTAAGACGTTATGTTTGATGCCACGAAGTTTCAACATGCGGCCCAACAATTCCGATATTTCCACAGACGTGGTACCAACCAGGACCGGGCGCCCCTCCTGCGTAAGGCGCTGAATCTCCTCAACCACAGCATTGTACTTCTCCCGCGCCGTGCGGTAGATCAGGTCGTGGCGGTCCTCACGTTGCGTCGTTACATTAGTCGGTATCTCCACAACGTCCAATTTATATATCTGCCAGAACTCTCCAGCCTCCGTGATCGCCGTACCGGTCATCCCGGCCAGTTTATGATACATCCGGAAATAGTTCTGCAACGTGATGGTGGCATAGGTCTGCGTAGCATCCTCGACCTTTACGTTTTCTTTGGCCTCAATGGCCTGATGCAGTCCGTCGGAGTAACGGCGACCCTCCATGATCCGGCCCGTCTGCTCATCAACGATCTTTACCTTGCCCTCGTCAATGATATATTCATCATCCCGCTCAAACAGCGTATATGCTTTCAGAAGCTGATTCACGGAATGAATGCGTTCGGATTTTACGGAAAAATCACGCATCAGCTCTTCTTTCTTCGCCAGCTTCTCCTCCGGGGTCAACGCCGATTTTTCGATTTCCGCAACCTCAGTACCTACGTCCGGCAACACAAAGAAGTTCGGATCTTCCGCCGATGTGGTGATCAGTTCTATCCCCTTTTCCGTTAGCTCGACCTGGTTATTCTTTTCATCAATCACAAAAAACAGCTCAGCATCTGCCTTCGGCATGTTCTTGCTTTGCTCCTGCAAATAATAATTTTCTGTCTTAGTTAGGACCTGCCGATTGTTTCCCTCACTGAGGAACTTAATCAACGCTTTATTTTTCGGCAATCCCCGATGAGCCCGCAACAATGCCAAACCACCGCCTTCCACGCCGGTGTCCCCGGCCGCGATAGCTTTTTTAGCCTCATTGAGTACGCCGTTGATGTACGCCTTCTGTGCATTCACCAAGCGCTCGATCCGCGGTTTCAGCTCATAATATTCATGCTCATCCCCACGCGGTATAGGGCCGGAGATGATCAGCGGTGTCCGCGCATCATCAATCAAAACCGAGTCCACCTCATCCACCATTGCGAAATGCAATTTACGCTGAACCAGTGCTTCAGGCGACTGCGCCATGTTATCACGCAGGTAGTCGAAACCAAACTCGTTATTCGTTCCGAAAACGATGTCGGCGGCATACGCCTTACGCCGGGCAGGGGAGTTCGGTTGATGCTTATCAATACAGTCTACACGCAGTCCATGGAATTCAAACAACGGACCGTTCCATTCCGAGTCGCGCCGTGCCAGGTAATCGTTCACCGTTACGATATGTACCCCTTGGCCGGACAGCGCGTTCAAATAAGCTGGCAATGTACCCACCAAGGTCTTTCCTTCACCGGTAGCCATTTCGGCAATCTTCCCTTCGTGCAGCACGATACCACCGATAAGCTGCACATCGTAATGAACCATGTTCCACGTCACTTCAGTGCCTGCTGCCATCCAGGTATTTTTCCAGACTGCCTTATCGCCCACAATTTGCACATTCGGTTTCAGTGCAGCAATTTCCCTGTCAAAATCCGAGGCCGCAACTTCCAGTTCCGTGTTTTCGGTAAAGCGGCGCGCGGTTTCTTTCACCACTGCGAAGGCCTCCGGAAGTAGCTTCATCAAAATCTCCTCAAGCTTCTGGTCACGGTCCTTACCCAGCTTATCCACCTGATCATAAATGGCCGTCTTCTGCATCATGTCTACGCCATCGGCTTCTGCTTCCGCTTTTAAATCGGCAATTTCTTTATCTATATCTGCGAGGTATTCTGCAATACGCCGCTTAAAATCTAAGGTTTTGGCCCGGAGCTCATCGTTGGTCAGCGTTGCAAGCACAGCATATTCCGCCTTTATCTTTTCTACAATGGGTTGAATGTGCTTGATGTCCCGCTCCGACTTGCTTCCGAATATTTTACTTAAAAATGTTAACATGAGTCCTCTTTACTAAATCAGGTACCGTTAGGTCAATAATGGCACCAAACCGCCATTACCGCCATTATGGCATAATGGGCAAAGTTAGTTATTACATTCGAGAATTTACGTGAAAAACAGATTGTTCTGCAGGGGGTAATCACGTCAGGAACAGATTGTGCGGCGTATCCGGTATGACGCCTAAAGCCCGTGCCCGGTCGAAAAGCGTTTGGACGGCCCGCTGCCCTTCCAAACCTAGCGAAACCGAGAAACGGTTGACATACAGCTCGATATGCTTATACATCACGTCCTCACTCATTTCTTGTGCATGCGAGCGGATAAAGTCAATGCCGGACTTTGGATTGGCAAACGCGTATTCTATACTTCTCCGGATCACCCGGTTAACCTTATGCTGTATATCTATAGGCAATTCCCGTTTAATGACGATGCCGCCCAATGGGATGGGGGCGCTAGTTGTTTTCTCCCAGAATTCACCTAAGTCTACGATCTTGTACAGACCTCTGCTCTCATAAGTAAAACGGTTCTCATGAATGATCAACCCAAGGTCGATACGCTCATCCAGGAGCGCCTGTTCAATATCAGAAAATAACATTTCCTGCTTAATTGTCAGCTGTGGGTAAGCCAGCCCCAGTAAAAAATTGGCCGTTGTATATTTTCCTGGGATCCCCACTCGTAACTCATCGCCCCGGACCGCCGCCAGAACACTAGCCCCCGACAACCGATCACCGGCCAACCTCTCCACCAATTCCTGCCGTTTACAGATCAAAAGCGGGCCCACCCCGAATCCCAGCGCACTACCTGCGTCCAGCAACACGTAGTTAGTTACCGCATAAGCGTAAGCATGGAAGCTGAGTTTCGTGATGTCCAAATCTCCGTTAAACGCCTTCTGATTAAGCGTCTCCACGTCTTCATACGACACTTCAAACTCCAAGCCTTCCGTATCGATCTTATGGTGGATGAGCGCATCGAAAATAAAGGTGTCATTGGGGCAAGGAGAAAAGCCCAGCGACAACCGCTGTTCCTTCATGATATCAAACTGAAAGTTTCCCGACAAAGATTAACAACAATACGCCCACAAAAGTAATTAAAATCACGCCACGCGCACTCTTTTCCAGTGCATTGCGATAGAAAAAACGGACCAACAGCAGATTAATTAACGCAGCAATGACATACAGACTCAACGGCTTGTTTCCCAGCGCCAAGTTCCATGATGTAAATACCGTAAGCATATGAGCAACGAAGGGAGCCATCAGCCCCAGTCCGCAGCCGAATAGTATTGAGTTCCTCTTCACGCGCCAAACGTCCAGGAATTCAGTTCAGGTATGGCATGATGAGCGGTCATGTCGAATTGCACAGGGACAATGGAGGCATAACCATTCTGAAGCGCCCATACGTCGGTGTCCTGCCCCCGGTCGCGCAATTGGAATACCCCGGTAAGCCAGTAATAGCTCCGATCGTATGGATCCTTCCTTTCGTCAAATTCCTCTTCCCATTTGGCATCTGCCTGACGGCAGATCTTAATTCCCTTAATTTCAGGCAACTTGGGGAAATTCACATTAAGTAAGCACCCTTTCGGCAGGCCATTAGCCAGAACCTGCTCCGCAACCGCCCTTACATATGGCCGACATATGGAAAAGTCAGCGTTATGCTCAAAGTCATCAAAAGAAAAGCCAACGGCAGGTATCCCTTCAATGGCGCCTTCCACCGCGGCAGACATCGTCCCGGAATAAAGCACATTGATTGAATGATTCAGGCCGTGGTTTATACCTGAAACGCAGATGTCCGGCTTCCGCCCCTTGAACACCTTATTTACGGCAAGCTTCACGCAGTCAACCGGTGTACCCGAACACTTGTACATTTCTACGTCCGGATAAATATAAACCGGATCAATACGTAGCGGTTTACCGATAGTAATTGCATGCCCTGTGCCGGACTGCGGACCTTCAGGCGCTACCACGGTCACCCGGCCCAGCTTTTGCATTTCTTCAATAAGTACTCTTATACCGGATGCCGTTATGCCGTCGTCATTAACGACTAAAATAGAGGGCTGTTTTTTTGCCATGCCGCTAAGTTAAAAAGAAAAGCGTTACGGACAATAATCCGTAACGCTCCCTCCTTCAATGTTAAACAGGCTACATACTATTCAGCCAATCCACTACTTCTTCCCGGGCTTTGCCCGTACGCTCCTGTAGCCTGCCGATAAGTTCTTCCTCCTGTCCTTCCTCGTACAGCAGGTCGTCATCAGTGATATCGGCATACTGTTGCTTGATCTTACCTTTCAGCATATTCCAGTTGCCTTTCCATCTCAAGTTATCCATAACGTTTTCCCTTTTGTTTTCTAAAGGACTAACACATACCCGCGGAAAATGTTTGGACTCCCGTTTCCCAATTACTGAAAAACCAAAACGGCCAACTCCAATGGAGTTGGCCGTTTTCGCGTGTTAATGTCCCCGTGAAAGGGGATGTGATTAACGGTTTACTTTAATTTCAACACGACGGTTCAACACGCGACCTTCTTCAGTAGCGTTTGAAGCGATCGGAGCTGATTCTCCGAAAGCTTGAGTAACTACTTTCGCTGCATCAACACCAGAGTTAACCAGATATTGCTTTACAGAGTTTGCGCGGTCCCGTGACAGATTCAAGTTGTAAGCTTCAGTACCTTCTGCAGAAGCGTGTCCGTCTAAAGTAACGGTTGCACCGCTTTCACGCAGGTCAGAAGACAACTTATCGAGGGTAGCATAAGACTCAGTTTTCAATACAGAGCTGTCAAACTCAAACTGGATGTTAGAGTAAGTAGCTGCGCTGTCCTCCGTTTCCGGCTCAGGGAACTTGATAGGGCATCCAGCACCGTCTACTTGTACACCGGCCGGAGTACCAGCACACTTGTCAAACTTGTCAGACACGCCGTCACCGTCTTCGTCGCGGCTCAACTCATCAACAAGGCCTTCCAGAGTGGAAACGCGTTGTTTCAATGCTTCAAGCTCATTACGCAGTGAAGGATCTTTCAACTCATCATACAGTGTAGACACAGGATTGTGCCAGGTCAGGTCCGGCTTTGAAGAAGAGCCCAAAGAGAACTCAAGACCTGCGTAGGTGTATGAGAACTTGTCATTTGTCGCTTTGTTGGTTACAGGGCCGTACAGCGCCTTGTCATCAACAAAGTTCATGGTATAACCCAGGTTCAAAGCAACGCGGTCAGACAGTTTGAACTTCATTCCCACACCAACAGGGATGTTGGTAGCTCTCTTGAAATCCTTGTCTCCGGTTACCTCAGCGCCGTCTCCGCGCTCTTGGCCCCAGTTACCTTTGTTATCCCATTCACCGGCAGAACCTTCTGCGTCCGTGTACAGCACCGGATTGAAAGCCAACATACCGATACCAACGCTGGCGTAGAAGTTAACTGCGTTTTCGCGGCGCAGGAAGTCAATGGTAGCCAATTGGAACACACCATTCAAGCTGGCGTTATACTGGATCGAGGTCTCTGCAGACTCATAACCAGCAGGATCAGTAGCAGGTGCGGGGGAACCCCAGCTTGCGATATGGGTCTTAGCACCACCTTCGTTGTGCGCGAAAATGCGTCCACGGTGAACGGCACCTTCCAAACCGAACCAGCTGGAGAACTGCTTACGCAGGGTAATTCCATAATACTCACGCAGCTTATATTCGAAAAAGCCCACTTCCTTTCCAAATGAATTGGAACCGCCAATAATTACAGATGGAGTGGTAAAACCGCCGTTAACACCGATAGTCCAAGTCCTGTACTGACGCCTTCCGCCAAATACAGTCGGCTCCTGCGCTTGTGCCGTTTCAGCCAATCCTAAGGCCGCTACCAGCGAGCAAGCAACTGCCGTTTTGATTGTAGAATAATTCATACTCTTGTTTTTTAAGGTTAAAAATTTTTAATTGTCTAATTTTTCGCAAAAATAACCAATAGTTTGATTCACGCAATATTTGCAAATACTATTCCAGTTTTTTGATTTACCCCGGTTTTTAGGAAAAAAAGACAGCAAAACCGGTTCCAATTCAGCAAACAAAGAACACAACACCCTATCCGACAATGACTTGCAAATATATAGGCTCAGAACTTTCCGGTTAACACTTCCATTTAACAGCACCAACTTTCCAACAAGCGCCCCACGAACCAATGCTAACCGCTTGCATCGTTCACTTTATTCAGTTTTCGCAGTTGTCCAGTTTATTGGTCATTTTGCGAGAATGCCGTAAAGCTACTACTAATTCGTATTGTTCCCAAAAAAAAGAAATATTTTAAAACAGATAATGAATCACCGTGTAGGTAATGCCGGCCAAAATAGCTGACACGGGAATGGTCAGTATCCATGCCCAGAGCAAGCTGATTGTTACGCCCCAGCGTACCGCGGAAACGCGTTTGACCACACCTACGCCGATGATCGAGCCGGTAATGGTGTGCGTCGTTGAAACCGGAATACCGAAATGCTCAGTGATGCCCAGCGTCACAGCCGCCGCCGTCTCTGCGCCTACGCCTTCGAGTGCGTTAACCTTTGTAATTTTGGTTCCCATGGTTTTGACAATCTTCCAACCGCCGCTCATCGTACCCAGGGCTATGGCGGTATAACAGGTAAGCGGTATCCATTCCGGCATCGGATCCCCGGATTGCAGATAGCCTCCCGCTACCATCGCCACAAAAATAATCCCCATCACCTTCTGTGCGTCGTTACCTCCGTGCGCAAAACTAAGCGCCGCCGAAGAAACTAATTGCAGTTTCTTAAACCACCATTCGGCTACCGAGGGCCTCGCCCGTTTGGATATATTTATAATGATCAGTGTAATGACAATGGCGATGAACATCCCGATCAATGGCGCCAGTACGATAAAGGAAATGATCTTTAGCGTTGCCGTCAGGTTGATGGCCCCGATGGCACTATCCCCCAGGATAAAAGCATGAGCCATTCCAGCTCCAGCAAACCCGCCGATCAGCGTGTGCGATGAACTGGACGGCACGCCATAATACCATGTGAATAAGTTCCAACCGATCGCTGCTATCAGTCCCGCAAAAATCACCTCCAGGGTGATATACTCTTCCAATACCGTTTTGGCCACTGTATTGGCCACTTTATGGTCTGTAAAATAAAAATAGGCGGCAAAATTAAATAAGGCCGCCCACAAAACCGCTTGAAAAGGTGACAGCACCTTTGTTGATACGATCGTCGCTATTGAATTGGCGGCGTCGTGAAAGCCATTGATATAATCGAAAGCAATGGCGAGAATGATGACAATAACCAATAATGTGGTAACCATTCGGCGGAAGTTTATGCGTTTTTCACTAAGATACTTTCCAGTACATTTGCCACATCTTCGCATTTATCAGTGGCCGTCTCCATTGCCGCCAGCACCTCCTTATACTTGATAAGCACAATTGCATCCTTCTCAAATTCGAACAATTCAGCCACAGCCTTATCAAAAATATAATCCGCTTTGTTTTCAATGCTATTTATCCGAACGCATGAATCGGTGATGTTTCTGATATTTTTCAGGTTACGCAATTCATGCACTGCCTTCGCTACATCTTCAGTGGCCTCCAGGATAAGATCAGCCATCTCGATGATTGGATCGGTCATGCTATCCAGCTTGTATAATTCCATCCGGTTAGCTGATCCATGGATATAATCGGCCACGTCGTCCAAGGAACTCGCCAGCGTATGGATATCTTCCCTGTCAAAAGGCGTAATAAAATTCTTCCCGAGCTCCAGGTGTATCTGGTGGGAAATGTCATCGCCCCGGTGCTCCAGGTCTTCGATTTTGCGGGTAAGCTCTTTCCGCTTGGCCACGTCAGTGAGATTCACCAGCTCTTTCAACAGCTTGGCCATATCGATAAGGTTCTCACTTGCCTGTTCAAACAGCGGAAAAAACTTCTTGTCTTTCGGGACAAAGTATTGGAATATACTATTCAGAGACATAACGAAAGTTTACGCAAAAGTATAATGTTAATATTAACTTAATGTTAAGTAACAGGCTCTCTATATTAAGCTTCGGTTTCTGCCGCATGGTTATATCGAAGGCTTAGCCTTTTCCAGTGTAAACGCAAACGTCGTACCCACGCCCTCTGTACTACGCACATTGATGGTTTGCTGGTGTGCCTCGATGATGTGTTTTACGATTGCAAGCCCCAGTCCGGAACCACCTATCTTACGGGACCGGCTTTTGTCAGTACGATAAAACCGTTCAAAAACCCTTTGAAGATTCTTTTCTTCAATGCCGATACCATCGTCTGTCACCTCAACCAGCACGGTCTCAAAAAGTTCGTATATCCGGATATCCGTCCGTCCCCCTTGTTTACCGTATTTAAATGAATTATCTATCAAGTTCACGAGCACCTGCCTAATCTTTTCCCTGTCCGCGACCACCAATGCCGGATGCTGGTACTTTTCTTTAAAGACAAGTGTAATGCTATGATCCTTAGCCCGGTCATCAAGGGATTCCAGAACCTCCCTCATAAGGGTGACCAAGTCAAACTTCTGGTAATTTATCGGTATCTGACCGCTTTCAAGCTTCGATATCTCATCCAGGTCTTTTATCAGAAAAGTCAACCTGTCCAGGTTTTGCGAGGCTTTGGTTAAAAACTGGGCAGCCATTTCAGGATCCTCTTGCATCATACCCTCCTGCAACGCGTCGACGTATCCTTGGATGGCAAACAGCGGCGTTTTAAATTCATGGGAAATATTAGCCAAAAATTCACGACGGTACCGTTCCTGCTCCTTCAGCGTGTCAATCTCCTTCTTTTTCTCCTTGGCCCAGTCGCGCACCTGTTGCTCAACATCATTTATTGGGTCATCACTCATTTTCTCACCAAGCGCGGCCTTCAGATCCTTACCAAGCTTAAGGTTATGGATCAGTTTGTATATCAGCTTGATTTTGTTATATATGTAACGCTGGAACAGGTAGTAAAACGCGACGAAGCTAATGGTAAACGCTATCGCCAATGTAATAAGAAAGTACTTCCAGTTCTGCTGGAAATAGAAATTCATGCATGCAATGGACAGGCCCACGGCAAATGCATTGATGAAAACGAGCAAGATAAAGCGCATCGTAGCAAGTTCTATTCAAAACGGCCAAGCACGGTCAATCCTCCGGAAACTTTATCACCGATATTGACATCAACTTTAGTGCCCAAAGGCAAAAACAGATCTACCCGGGAACCGAATTTGATAAAACCAAATTCCTCCCCCTGTCTCACCGGCTGCCCTTCTTTGACATACCATACAATACGCCTTGCCATTGCACCCGCGATCTGCCTGAACAACACCTCTTTGCCTGAGGCTGTCCGTACAGCCACGCTGGTGCGTTCGTTAAGCGTAGATGATTTCGGATGCCACGCCACCAAGTATTTTCCGGGATGATAACGAAAAAAACTCACGGTACCACTTACCGGATTGCGGTTGACGTGCACGTTAATCGGTGACATAAAAATGGATACCTGGAGGCGTTTATCGCGGAAATACTCCGTTTCTTCGGTCTCTTCGATAACCACCACCTGCCCGTCCGCCGGGCATAAAATAACATTCTCATCTTCTATAATCCGCCTTTTCGGACTTCTGAAAAATTGCAGAATCGCTACAAACAGCAGAAAAGAAAGGATGTACACCGCCCAAACAACGGCGGTATTGTCAGGTATCAGGTAATGAACCAGTGCGTTGGCAACAAAAATAACCAACAGAGTGATCGCAATGGAGGTATAGCCTTCTTTATGGATGGTCATCGTTATTAATCAAGCTACAAATATATGCATTTGCCTACTCAAATTCCCCGTTCCCGTTTGATGCGAGTATCAAAAAAACGTAATTTCTGTTCCGCCGCGTCCGGAAATGCTTCCACTGTAACCGTTAACTTGTCATCAATGTACGTTTCTCCGGCATAAGACGGAAACCAAAAAGCAATGGCCCGTATGGCCTCCAGCAACAACGTAGCATAGCGCTTTTGGGAAAACGTGCGCTTCATATCGATGGGCCCGGGAGCGCCGTTTTCATTCACATCAATGGTAAACTCAACCTTCACCGGGTCCGGCATTTCGTCCAGCTCTCCTTCAAACCATTCCTCCAGGTGTCTGCTCAAATATCCAGTAAAACCTGAATATTCATCAATGGTGCAAGCCTTTCCGATGAGCTCGACCGCCCTGAGGAAAAAGTTCACCGGGAGAATACCGTACCGCGGAGCATTGAAGAACTCCTCGTCGCGGTAAGCGTCATATCCGCGCAAGAATTTCCCGTGCTGATAGTACTCATGCCCTGCCCCTTCGGTTTTTCCATCTTCAAACACATATTCCACAATCCATGCACCATGGGGCTGGCCGTTCACTACCTTTCCTCTGCGGTTGTAGCGCAGGTAACCAAACTCGTTGTAGCCGTCGGCTTCTATCTCAAACTCATACCTGCCTTCCCCATCGGCAACCCGTTGCCGGCCGCGCCGGTCCCAATAATTGCGTATGTTCAAGCCGTCTCCGCGGTACTCCACCTCCAGCAACGGTTTTCCATCCGGATAGTAATATTTCCACATTCCCTGGGGCAGGTCTTCAGCAAAGTTTACCTCCCACTTTAGTTGCCCATTGGGGTGGTAAGCACGGAACAGACCATGCTTTCTGCCATCCCGGTAATTGCCGCGCAGCACCACTCTTCCCGCGTTGTCGAAGTCCGTGAACTCACCAGCAAACACCCGTTTGTCACGATCAAAGTACCCTACACGCTCAATCGCTTTGAATTGACACTCCTTATCAGCCAGGTAGTAATAATCATCATAGAAAAAACGGGTCATACCGTTGGGTGCATCTTCGACAAAACGCGCTGCAGGTTGCGTCGTATCCTGCACAATGACCGCATACCGATCCGGGGCTGCCATCCCGGTCAACAAATTTACGGCTAGCATTAACGCCGTTACCAACCCCGCTCTGGGCTTTGTTCCCATCAGTGCGCCTCCAGCCAGTTTGTTCCCTCGCCCAGCTCTACCACGATCGGTACGGACATTTCCAAAGCATTCTTCATATGCCGCTCGACCAGCTCGCGGAACGCCGGGACTTCTGTTTTCGGCACATCGAACACCAATTCGTCGTGCACCTGCATGGTCATCTTTCCCCGCAGCTCCTGCCGCTTGATCTCATCGTGAATACCGATCATCGCTACCTTGATCATGTCAGCTGCCGACCCTTGAATAGGCGCATTAATGGCGTTACGCTCAGCGAATCCCCGCACTGTCTGATTGGCTGAGTTGATGTCCCTCAAGTACCTGCGCCGCTTTAGCAAAGTCTCCACGTAACCGTGTTCCTTGGCAAAATTGATCGTATCATTCATATACCGTTTAATTCCGGGATATTGAGCAAAGTACTGATCAATGATCTGAGCGGCCTCGGTACGGGGGATTCCAAGGTTCTGTGAAAGACCAAAAGCCGACTGCCCATATATGATTCCAAAGTTCACGGCTTTGGCATTCCGGCGCTGTTCCGCGGTGACATCTTCCAGCGAAACACCGTACACCCTTGCCGCTGTTGCACGGTGCACATCCAACCCCTTTGTAAAAGCCTCAAGCATTCCTTCATCGCCACTCATATGCGCCACCAGCCGAAGCTCGATCTGGGAATAGTCAGCAGATAGCACCACATGATCTTCATCCGTCGGAATGAACGCCTTGCGTATTTCGCGGCCGCGCTCCGTACGGATCGGGATATTTTGAAGATTTGGATTTGTAGAGCTTAACCTTCCTGTTGCTGCGACTGCCTGATTGTATGAAGTATGGACCCGCCCTGTAATAGGATGGATCATAGCAGGTAATGCATCCACATAGGTTGACTTCAGTTTCTGCAGTTGCCGGAACTCCAGGATATCTTTCACGATATCGCTTTTTACTGCCAATGAAAGCAATACATCCTCTCCCGTTTTGTACTGTCCCGTCTTGGTCTTTTTTGCCTTGGGATCCAACTGTAGTTTTTCAAACAACACTTCTCCCAACTGCTTAGGCGATGCAATATTGAACCGTACTCCCGCTTTTTCGTAAATTGTCTTTTCAATCTCCACGATATCCCTTCCCAGCGTTTCGGACAGCTGCCGCAACGCCGGTACGTCGATCTTTACTCCTGTGCGCTCCATATCAGCCAGCACATACACCAACGGAAACTCAACATCGCGCGCCAGGTCGGCAGCTTCGGCCTGCTCAAGCAAAGGCTCAAACACTGTTTTGAGCTGTAAAGTAATATCCGCGTCCTCTGCTGCATACTCCTTGATGGCCTCCATATCAACATCCTGCATGTTACCCTGATTTTTTCCTTTTGGGCCGATCAGGTCGGTAATCGGTATCGGCGTATAGCCCAGATAATTTTCTGCCAACAGGTCCATGCCGTGCCGAGTGTCGGGATCGATGAGGTAATGTGCCAGCATCGTATCAAAAAGCTTGCCCTTCACCTCAACACCATACCGTGCCAGCAACAGCAGATCAAACTTAGTGTTCTGCCCTATCTTCTCGATACTTTCGTTTTCAAACACCGGTTTGAAATGTTCCAATACCCGCACGCATCCTTCCCGATCTGCGGGAGTAGGTACATACCAGGCCCTCCCCGGTTCGATCGCAAAAGATAGACCCACCATATCCGCCGTGTTCGCGTCTGTGCCCGTAGTCTCTGTGTCAAAACAGAAGCTGTTTTGAGTGCGGAGCAGTGATGCGAGCTCCCGTTGCTTTTCCGGCGTGTCGGCCAGGAAATACTCGTGTACGGTGTTATGCACATTTTTCGTTGCTGTGGGCGGTGCAGCATATTCCGCTGCTGCCGGCACCGCGCCCGGCACCGCATTGCCGAACAGGTCCATCTGTGTGCCCGAACCGGCTTTAGCCTCCAGCACACTGAACCCTTCGCCGAACACCCGCTTTCCGAGTGTCCGGAATTCCAGTTCCGCAAACAAGGGCTCCAGCGCCTCTTGATCCGGTTCCCGCAATTTCAGGCGCTCTTCGTCAAGCTCAATCGGTACATCCAGCTGAATGGTGGCCAGCTTCTTGGAAATCAGCCCTTGTTCAGCAAAAGTTTCCACATTCTCCCGTTGCTTACCCTTCAGTTGGTCAGTGTTGGCCAATAAATTCTCGACAGATCCAAAGCGTTGTATTAGCGTTTTAGCTGTCTTTTCGCCAATTCCGGGAATTCCTGGGATATTATCTACCGAGTCTCCCCATAAACCCAGGATATCGATCACCTGCTTAACATCGCTCACTTCCCACTTTTCCAGGATCTCTTTCACCCCCAGGATCTCGGCACCGTTTCCAAGACGGGCAGGTTTATAGATGAGAATATTTTCAGAGACCAGTTGACCGAAATCCTTATCAGGCGTCATGCAATACACGGTGAATCCCCGTTGCTCTGCCTGTTTTGCCAACGTACCGATAATATCATCAGCCTCATATCCGTCCAGCGTAATCAGCGGAATATTAAACCCCTGCACCACCTGATACACATAAGGGATCGCCGCGGCCAGGTCCTCCGGTATGGCCTGCCGGTTCGCTTTGTATGCCTCGAACTCGGTATGCCTGCTGGTCGGTGCCATTGTATCGAATACCACCCCGATGTGCGTGGGCTGCTGGCTTTTCAGCACTTCCAGCAACGTATTTACAAACCCAAAAACCGCAGATGTATTGAAACCGGCCGAAGTCAGGCGCGGGGTCTTGCTCAACGCAAAATACGCCCTGTATATCAAGGCCATTCCGTCCAATAGAAATAATTTTTTCACGCAACTTGTCAATTGGTATCGTCACAAATATAGGGATATTGTGGTTTTTTTTCCGACTTTTGTGCCAATGGCAACGCATGTAGCAGAAGGTAATCCGGTTACAGTATGAGAGGCCTGGTCACCAAATCAACGGGGAGCTGGTATGAAGTACTCGGTGAAGACGGCATCAAGTATAACTGCCGCATCAAAGGCAAATTCCGAACCAAAGACATCAAGACCACCAATCCCATCGCCGTAGGTGACCGGGTAGACATTGCCCCTGAACCGGAGCAGGACACCGCCATCATCACCCATCTGCATGAACGCCGCAATTACATCATCCGCAAGTCGGTCAATCTTTCCAGGCAGGCGCAGATAATCGCCGCCAATCTGGATCAGGCCTATCTTGTGGTCACCCTCGCATCCCCTTTTACGTCACTGGGATTCATCGATCGCTTCCTGGTTACCGCTGAAGCGTATGATATCCCCGCCGGCCTGATTTTCAATAAACTGGACCTATTCAGTGAGGAAGGGTTGGAGATTCTCGCCGAATACCAGTCCATCTATACCGGTATCGGGTACTCCTGTTATGAGGTATCAGCTCTAAAGGGCAACAATATCGATGTAGTCAAAGGTATTTTCAAAGACAAGACCACGCTAATTTCGGGGCACTCCGGGGTCGGTAAATCAACGCTTATCAACGCCTTGCATCCTGCCGCCGGCTTGCGGACGGCAGACATATCTGACTGGTCTGACAAAGGCCGGCATACCACTACTTTTGCCGAAATGATCATGCTTCCTTTCGGCGGGCAGCTAATCGATACCCCAGGCATCCGCGAATTAGGTATCATTGATATTGAACAACGGGAACTCAGTCATTTTTTCCCAGAGATGCGCGTTCTGATGCACGATTGCCGCTTCAACAACTGCCGGCACATAAACGAGCCCGGATGCGCCGTAATGGCCGCACTCGAGGACGGAACCATTGCTCCCAGCCGCTACGAGAGTTATCTCAGCATCTACCACGGTAACGATACGCGTGCCTGAGTCCGTTCAGAAAAACATTGCAACATTGCGTAAAAAACCGGAAGTTTGATGCATAAGTCACACGTATGTATCATTTAATCGAAGAAACGGTCGCATTTATCAAGCAGCGCATTGGCGATTTTACGCCGGAATTCGGCATCATACTAGGCACCGGACTAGGCAAATTGGCAGATGAAGTAGAAATCACCCGCCAGCTTATGTACGCCAACATTCCCAACTTTCCTATTTCCACGGTTGAATTTCATACCGGCAAACTCATCTTCGGTGTGCTCAACGGCCGGCGAGTCGTTGCCATGCAGGGGCGCCTCCATTATTACGAAGGTTATAGCATGCAGCAGATTACCTTCCCGGTCCGTGTCATGAAAGCGTTAGGTATCGAAAAGTTGTTTGTTTCCAATGCCTCCGGATCGCTTAATCCAGACATTAGGAAAGGCGACCTGGCAATTATCGAAGACCACATCAACCTCTTGCCGGATAATCCGCTGCGAGGTGGGAATGACAACCGCCTTGGGCCGCGGTTTCCGGACATGAGTGAACCTTATGACAGAGGCCTGATCCAGGCAAGCCTTGGCGTAGCACAGCGGCTCGGCATCACCGTACACCGTGCGATATACGTTTCTACGCCCGGGCCGAACCTGGAGACCAAGGCTGAATACCGCTATATGCGGCTCATTGGCGGCGATATCGTCGGTATGAGTACAGTACCCGAAGTAATCGTAGCAAACCACATGGGCTTACCCGTCTTCGCGTTATCCGTAGTTACCGATGAAGGATTTCATGAGGAATTGAAACCGGTATCGTTGGCAGAAATTGTTGAAGTGGCTGCGGCAGCTGAGCCGAAGATGACGTTAATATTGAAAGAATTGGTAGCTTTGCAGCAATGAATAGCTTGCTGCGCGCCCTGCTGCTTTTCCTGTGTTCCCTTTCCTGCCTGGCGGTTCACGCCCAGGAAGAAGAGTTCAGCAGCGCATTGGATTCAGCCAGGACTGCGGAAGACAGCAAGCAGGACACCGTTATTTATTCTTCCAGGTACGTGCGCTATACCACGCTCGCCATGATGAAGCAGGGCACCTTTACGTACCAGATTGACACCCTGCACAAAAACTTCCAGTACTATAATCCGCAGAACCAGCCGCGCAACCCCAGTATACACCTGGGAAGCTATGGATTGGCAACGCGCGACCTGTTGTTCACACCGAATAAGACCATCGGTTTCCAGACTGGATTCCATAGCCTTGAGCGATTCCTGTACCAGCCGGATTCTGTCAAATATTACCGTGCACGGGCGCCTTTCTCAGAGCTTTACAACGTAGGGTTCTTTTTTGACGATCAGATTCTCCGCGCCAAGGTCACCCAGAATGTCACCCCCCAGCTGAACCTCGGCGGCGAATTTCACGCCGCAAGAGCAGATGGCTACTATATTAACCAACGCTACAACGATCTGAAATCAGCCCTGTTTGCCTGGTACGAATCGCCCAACCACCGCTATAATATGTTAGCAAACGCCGTATTCAACAGACTGACGTCAGGTGAGAACGGCGCCGTTTTAAATGACACATTATTCCGCTACAACGAACGGGGCGCAAGTGACTCCGAGCCCGTCCGCCTTACCGGACGAAATGATGAGCGGCCAAGGCACACCTGGCGGGACAACAGCATCTTTTTACGCCAAAGCCTGTTCATCGGGCGGCTTGATACGCTGCAAGCCGGTGAACCCGAGCAGCAGTTGCTGCCTACCAATCGCATTTCACACAGTTTCCAATACCGCAAGCGCAATTTCCAGTTTTACAAAAACGAGCCGGATGTCAACAACGCCTTTCCGTTCGGGGAAAGTGTCCTTACGCAGGACACCACCCAGGTCACTACCGTCACCAATGATTTCGGCTATAGCTTCTACCTCCGCGGCAATACGTTGGGTTTTCTGAAGAACGAAGTAAAGCTCGACCTGGGCTATCAGCACGACATGCACTGGTACCGGGACCGGGGTTACGAAGCGTTTCTGCAGAACAGCACACTCAAAGCAGGAGTTGGCTACCGGTTCAGCGACCGGATACGCGTCACCGGGGATCTTAATCAAATTGTGCAGGGCAACAACGCCGGTGATTACCTCTACGATGCCCAGGCAGACGTGCTGCTCAGCAGCACCATCGGTCGGGTCGTCATCGGTGCATATCTACATAACAAGTCTCCTGAACGCCTCTTTGAGCGCGTCAATTACACTTACCATCAGTGGGAACGGAGTTTTGACAAGACCAAAACCACTAACCTTTCCTTTGCGTATGAAAACCAGAAATTGGGCTTCTCCGGCAAAGCCGAGTACTTTCTCATCAACAACTACTTATACTATCGGGAGGTTGACAATCCAGACCAAAACCCCCGGCTGCAGCGGGTCATTGAGCCCGCACAATGGAGCGGTAGCATAAATTTGCTTAAACTATCAGTTGGTCAAAACTTCACATTTGGCAAGCTTCATTTTGATAACTACGCTGTTTATCAAAAGTCCGATCACCACGACGTTTTGGCTATCCCCGAACTCTATACCTGGCACAGTATCTACTACAACGGCCTGCTTTACAAAATCGTTGACTTCAATATCGGTTTAGACGTGCGTTTCAATACGCCTTTCCGAACCCCTTCGTATGCCATTAACGTCGGTCAGTTTTATAACGACAACGCCGGAATCGAGTTTTCAACCTATCCAATCGCCGATGTCTGGGCCACAGCTACCATCAAGCGGGCCAACCTCTTCTTAAGCTACAATTTTGTCAACCAGCACGTCTGGCCGACCGGTTACTATACCGTACGCCGCTATCCCATGAACAACGCTAATTTGCGTGTAGGAATTTCGTGGAAGTTCTACGATTAGCGCCATACGGCCCGGCATAATTACACCGGCTGCACACAACCTTAACATAAATTCAATTTTCTCCCAACATTGCCATCCTACCTTTGGCGCTCAGAAGTAAACCGGCTTTTCCCAAAGCCGAGACACACATTAGTTGGTTCTTACATCTATTACAAATGAGCAAAACGTTTTACAAGAAGGGCGCATTGAGGTATTTGATACCGCTCGTCCTGGGGGGTACCTGTGCGGAAGCAGCAACCTACCATAGTGGTTATCCGGTCGCGGCGGTTGAGCTGCAAGGTCAGATATCCGGCAAAGTTTTGGATGAAAACGGCGCACCCATTGCCGGCGCCACCATCGTTAACAAGCGTACCTCGGCCAGTGCGCAGACTGACGCCGAGGGCATTTTCAGCATTGCAGCTCAGCGCGGTGACGAACTGTCGGTTTCATATGTGGGTTACAGCAGTCAGCGCGTAACAGCCGGACCCGGCTCGTTGTCCATCTCACTGGTACCGTCGGAAAACGTCCTGGAAGAAGTGACAGTATCCATAGGATACCAAACCGTGCGCAAATCGGACGTAACGGGCGCCTTGGCCAGCGTGCGGGCTGACGAGCTCAACCTGTCTTCACCCAAACTGGGACAGGCGTTGGTTGGCAAGCTGGCCGGCGTACAGGTGTCTCAGGTCAGCGGAGCCCCTTATGAATCAACTAAGATCCGCGTGCGCGGGATCGGTTCTATCAACGCCGGTTCCGACCCACTCTACGTAATCGACGGATACCCGGCTGGCAATAACCTGAACATTAACCCGGAAGACATCGAAAGCATAGATATTTTGAAGGACGCGGCCTCCGCCGCGATCTACGGTTCACGTGCAGCAGGCGGTGTGGTTCTGATCACCACCAAGCGAGGTAAGGAAGGCGCCACCAGGGTAAGCTACGACATGCAGGCGGGCTTCGGCCAGCTTTCCAAAAAAATCGACCTGCTCAACGCCGAACAGTTCATCGATCTGCTTATAGACGGACGGAATAACAGTTACCGGGACCTTGTTGAGAACCGCGGTCTTACCTGGACAGATGACATGCTGTATGACGACAATGCCGTTCGCGTCGCACGCGTAGGTAACGCAGGATCCGTCACCATTCCCACCGATGTTTATGACTTTGAAACGGCGACAGCAATTGCACCCCAGCACAATACCGATTGGCAGAACGAGCTGTACCGGAACGCACCGTTCCAGCGGCACAATCTTTCGTTTTACGGCGGTACCGACAAAGCCCGTTACTTCATCAGCGGAGGTTATCAAGACCAAAAAGGCATCATGCTTGGCACGGATCAACAGGTGTTCAATTTCCGCGCAAATATAGATTCCAGGATCGGTAGCATGCTGCAAGTTGGTGCCAATGTTGCGTTCACCTATAATGACAACAACGAAGTAGGCACTGGGCGATATAATGACAGCCCATCCATGGCAGCGCTGCTTTACCTGCCTTACCTCCCGGCAAGGGATGAAAATGGCAATCCCATCCAGTACGAGATGGCGGCTCTTTCTGCCGCCAATTACGGCATCCAGAACCCTGAAAATCCACTGGCCTATGTCTCAATGGTTAATGACAACCGGGTAGGGAGACGCGGCATGTACAACGCGTTTGCCACCCTTACCCCGCTTGAGGGGCTTAGCCTGAAACTAAATGGTGGCCTTCAGACCTATAACGAAAAATACGACTACTACAAGCCCACCAGCCTCAGTTCCGGCAACAATCCGCCATACTCAGACGGAGCCATTACCGCGGCACACGCAATTGCCTCTACCCGCGGTGAGCTGGACAAGCTTTTGGAAATCACGGCTAACTACAAAAAAACCTTCGGGAACCACAACCTTGACTTCCTTGCCGGTTACTCCGCACAGCAAACCGACGTGGACTATATCTCAGTACGGGCAAACGGATTCCAGAGCGACGCCATCGGCGAAATCACCGACAAAGGGGCCGATGCGAGCAACTTCTCCCTGCAAGATGCTTACAAATCGGTCAACACCCTTTTATCGTACTTTTTATCGTACTTTAGCCGGGTAAACTATAATTACCAATCTAAATACTTCCTGTCCGCTTCGTTCCGGGCTGACGGCTCCTCGCGCTTCGGACCGGAAAACAAGTGGGGGGTCTTTCCGTCAGTATCAGCCGGCTGGACACTGTCCAACGAAGGCTTTTACAACGACTGGTTAGGGGCCGGTTCCACTGTAAAACTACGCGCCAGCTGGGGGCTCAGCGGCAACAACAACATCGGGAACTACAACGCCATCACCACAATCAGCTCACCGGGAGGAGTAGTGTTCGGTAACAACGTCGCCACGGCTTACTGGCCGGACGACCTACGTGACGAAAGCCTCGGTTGGGAATCTACCTCCCAGTACAATTTCGGTGCAGACATCTCCTTATTGAATAACCGCCTGAATCTCATCGGCAACTACTACATCAGTTATACATTCAACCTACTGTTCAACCAGCCGGTATCAGCAATCTCCGGCGCCTCCACCGTGTTGACCAACCTTGAAGACAGCCGTATCCGCAACAAAGGATTCGACATCCAGGCAGACATCGCGGTAATTGACAAGCGCGATTTCGATCTTGGAGTCAGCGGCAACTTCAACGTCAACAGGAACAAAGTGCTGGATATGGGCGGTGCTTCAACCATCATTACCAACGGTGCAGAGCGTTCTTATATGACGCACATCACCCAGGAGGGTAGTCCCATCGGAATGTTCTACGGTTTCAAGGTACTGGGCATTGCCACGGAAGAAAATTACCAGGATGTGGCCCCCTCAGCTGCCTCAACCAACCCCCTGCAACCGGGCGATCTTTACTTTGAAGACGTAGACGGCAACGGCATCGTTAACGATGACGACAAACGCATCATTGGCAGTCCGCACCCAGACTTTACGTACGGCTTCGCGATTACGGCACGCTATAAAGGTCTCGACTTCCGGGCATCATTCAACGGCTCCCAAGGCAATATGATCCTCGACGGGTACGACTATTATCTCTATAACATGGAAGGCTCCGGAAACCAATATGCTGACGTCGCACAACGGTACCGCAGTCCGGAAAATCCGGGCAATGGGAAGGTATACCGTGCCTCCCGCGGTGGTACGCAGAGCAACAGCACGCGGCTATCAACTTTTTACTTGCAGGATGGCTCCTACTTCCGGATGACAAACGTCACCCTTGGCTATACGCTGCCGCAATCGTTGCTGGCCAAGGTTAAGGTCAATGCCGCACGAGTCTTTGTTGCGGTAGACAACCCATTCACCATCTCAAAATATAAGGGATACAATCCGGAAGCAGATTACAACAACGGATCAAACCTCACCCCAGGAGTGGATTATGGACTGTATCCATTGGTCCGTTCATTTAACCTCGGCCTGAAATTGACATTCTAAAAAATAAGACAAAGACATGAAATCACGTTTTTTCATCGCCATAATGATTGCAGTGAGTCTGGTCTCCTGCAGCAAAGATTTTTTGAACCAGACCGACCCCAATGCGGTATCGGTAGATGACTACTTCCGCTCGGAAAACGATGTGCTGTTGGCCGTAAACGGCCTTTACCAGGCGCTCCGCTCCGGCAATACCATCGGGGAGACAAGCAGCCTGTACAGCGAACAGCGCTCAGACAACTCCGGAACCGATGATAACCAGTCCAATGCCGGCGAACCCTTCCAGTTTGACGACTTTTCGCTGCTTCCGGGTAACACGTATCTGAAACGGCACTGGGTATCCATGTATGATGCCATCGCCCGGTGCAATACGGTGCTGTCAAACATTGACAATGTATCCTTTTCGGATGAGGCGACCAAGACACGCTATATGGCTGAGACGAAATTCATACGTGCACTATTGTATTTTCATTTGGTGCGGAAGTTTGGTGATATACCATTGACCACCCGGCAGCTCAGCAAAGAAGAGGTCGGCGAATTCGCCTACCGGGAAAAAGAGACTGTTGTATATGCCCAGATCGTGCAAGACCTTCAGGATGCCCTAAACAGCAACCTGCCCGACCAACAATGGGACTATGAAGTGGGCCGCGTGTCCAAAGCCGCTATCAATGCCCTGCTTGGACAGGTTTATCTGACCATGGGCTCCACATTGCCAGACGAGCAGCAGCAGCATCTGCAACAGGCAGAAACCTATCTGAGCGCTGCGTACGGTATGCGCGCATTCGGTAAGTTGAGCGAGATCCCCTATGAAGATGTGTTTGATGTCGACCTGAAAAACACCTGCAAGGAATTAATTCTGCAGATACAGTACAAACAGGGAGACCAGAACTATTATTCAACCATCGCCGCCAATAATCAGGCGAAAGGCGAGACCATCAACTCCCAAAAAGTAACCACTGGCCCCGGCGGCTATGTCAAGCACGACCTGGTGAAGGACTACGAAAACGGCGACGTGCGAAAAGACTTTTCCATCAAGTTCGCCACGGACCCGTCCGTCAATGACTGGTTTATCACCAAGTTCCGTGACAACAGTGCCGCCGCCGGCACTGAAGGATTCGGCGGCAACGACTGGATCCTTATCCGATATGCAGACGTCATGCTGTTGCTCGCCGAAACCAAGGTCAAGCTCGGCAAAGACGCCGAAGCGATTGCCCTGCTGGATGAAGTGCGCGAGCGTGCCGGATTGGCCCCGTACGCTGTCTCGCGCCAGCAATCCGCATATAACAGTAAATACCCAACACTTCTTGACGCTATCCTGCATGAACGCCGCGTCGAGCTGGCGTTCGAGAACCACCGTTGGTTCGACCTGGTCCGCAACTACAGTGCCGACGCACTGGTTTCCTATTTTAAGGCTAAAAGCCAGGCCGACTATGGAAACGCACAACTATCAAATATCAAAACCAAGGACCGTTATTTCCCGATTCCGTTTGACGAATACAAACTGGATCCCGAACGGATGTACCAAAATCCAGGCTATTGATTACCATGGTTCAGACAAAGCTCCGTATACCCTATGCCGTTATTCTGATGCTGCTGCTGGCCAGTGGCGCATGGGGACAACAAAACGAGCGGTCACTCCAGGATCGGGTGGCCGCCAAAAATTATTACTTCTTTGCACTGGTGGCTTCTGATAACAGCATCCGCAGTAGCCTAGCTGACGATGCGGATTTCCGCGCAGCCATGAACCGCCGCCGGGCACGCTTCCAGCAAGCCCCTGATTGTCAAGACCTAGAGTGCTTCATCGGTGCGTTCCAGTGGACAGCGGGAGAAATCGATACCATCGCTCGTACACTAAAGCAGACATTCCGGAAAAATCAGACCCTCAAAAGGTTTGCAGAACAGCAACTGCTCCCATCAAAAGCGTACGGTCTTCCAGGAACAGCCACCCCAGAAGCCTACATGGAGAAAGCATGGCGACAGGACGCGTGGGCAATGAACTACGCCATCAGCGTATATGGCGCCGGAGAGGCTCCCAATTATCCTAAAATTGACTCCATCTCGTTCGACATCACGAACCGGCACTATCTTGCGCTGCTCCGCGATATCGCTCATGATGTCCTGCAAGCCACAGCGCCGGATGAGTGTACTATGATGCAGCCGCTCTACAGTGCCTTACGCCTCCTTGAAGTCAATGAACGGTGGGACGCAGGTATCCATGAAGCCCTACAGATCCGCGAAAACGAAAAAGCCTATGCCGCAATAACACAGACCGATTTCAGCGCCTATCCCTATAGCCTCGTTCTCACATTGGGCGCCGGACCAGAGGTTTATGATCAGCCGATCAGTCCTGGCGGAATGCTCCGCGCCCGGCAGGCTGCACATTGTTACTTCAGCAAGCTGGCTCCGTTCATTGTGGTCTCCGGCGGCCGAGTTCACCCCTATAAGACACCCTATTGTGAAGCGGTTGAAATGAAGAAGTACCTTATGGATGTCTGCCAGGTGCCGGAAGAGGCCATTATCATCGAGCCACATGCCAGACACACCACTACCAACCTACGCAATACTGCGCGCATCATGTTACGCCAGGGTTTCCCGGCCGACAAATGGGCGCTCATAAACAGCGCAGAAGAACACATTGATGCAGTGTGTAACATGGAAGTCCGCTGCATGCGGGAACTTGGTTATGTACCCTATATATTGGGCAAGCGTCCCGGTGCCCGGATGGTTACGTTCAAGCCCCGGGAAGAGAGTCTCCAGATCGATCCTGACGAACCCCTCGATCCGTAAAGGGAGGGGCACGAACACCACGTGCCCTTTGCTTTATCCCGAATATTCCTATTTTTGAAACATTGAAGGTATGAAGAAGATCATCGTCATAGAAGATGAGGCGCGTGTCGTCTCCTTTATCAACAAGGGATTGACCGAGGCCGGTTTTGAAGTCAGTGTCGCCTTTGACGGCAAGACTGGGTTGCAGATGATCCATTCAACTGCATTTGACCTGATCATTCTGGACGTTATGTTACCGGACATGAATGGTATTGAAATCTGTAAAACCATCCGTAAGGACAACGCTCATATACCCATCCTGTTCCTCACTGCGTTGGGAACCTCTGAAAACGTCGTTGTAGGCCTCGAGGCAGGAGCGGATGATTATCTGGTGAAACCGTTTAAATTTATCGAGCTGCTCGCACGGGTCAAATCCCTCCTACGGCGTGTAGCCAACGTCAGCGGCCCCGCTAATCCGGAAGATAACCATATTTTCCGCGTGGCGGACCTCGTGCTCAATGACTATACCAAGACGGCAGAACGCGGTGGCCAGCACATCCCGCTGACCACCACGGAATACCGCATGTTGCTGTTCTTCCTGCAAAACAAAAACAAGGTACTCTCACGGGCCGATATCCTGGAAAACGTATGGGGTGTCAATTTTGATATGGGTACGAACGTCGTGGATGTGTATGTCAACTACCTCAGGAAAAAGATCGACAAGGCGTCTGATCGCAAGCTGATCCATACCGTCATCGGCATGGGATATGTACTTCGTGAATCTTAATCCGTCGGGGCGATGAAGAGAAACCTGATGAACACCCAAACAAAAATCGCTTTCATGCTCATCATGGCATTCCTGGCCATCATTATGCTATTCAGCGGTTGGGTGTACTTTTCCGTTCCGGACTTTCTTCATGACTATTACTACGATGTCATGGAGGCACGCGCTATCGCGGTCGGCAAAACCGAACTTGATAAGGAGGATGAAGAAACGAACAACCTTACCAGCGTGTTTCCCGAAAAGCTTGCACACGAGCGGGACTATTTTTTCAAAATAGGGCCAAGCCGGGATTTCCGGGAAGAAGCCAGGCGGCTCGGTATACCGCGCTCATTCTTCCAGGCTGTTGCAGAAGACGGCGCAGCCCGCTACCAACGCAACCACTTCTTTTACGTCGGTGTGCGTTATCCCAGTAGACAAGGAGACTATATCATCGTATGCCAGGCCCAGGATTACTTTGAAGAAGGCTTTGTTGCCTACCTCAAAAAGACACTCATCGCCGCCATAATTATCGCTTTCGGCGTATCGCTTTTCATCGCCGTTTACTATTCGCGCTACATCTTCCGACCACTGCGTGCCATCACGGACAAGGTGCAGCAAATCAGTTCGGAGAACCTACACCTCAGACTGGATCCGCGCAACAATAACGACGAAATGAATGAGCTGGTCGATACGTTCAACAATATGCTGGACCGTATTGAGACCGCTTTTGAGACCCAGAACAACTTCATCAGCAATGCATCCCATGAGCTGCGGACGCCCCTGACGGCCATCATTGGGGAAGCGGATGTAGCCCTATCCAAGGAGCGCTCCGCAGAAGAATACATCCAAACCATCAGGGTCATGCTGGAAGAAGCCGAAAAGCTGGACGCCAAGACCAATGCCCTGCTTTTCCTTGCCCAGACAGGATTCAACGGCAAGATCCAACGGTTTGACCGTCTGCGCATTGACCAGCTCATCTGGGATGTAAAAAGTACCATTGAAAAACTCAATCCCAAAAGCGACATCCGTATTGATATGAGCCTCTTGCCGGAAGATCCCGCCAAGCTGCGCGTGAGCGGCAACGAACAACTGCTTCATCTGGCACTTTCCAATATCATCAGCAATGCCTGCAAATATTCAGACAACCGGATTGTGAACGTGTCGCTGGGCGCGTCTGATGATAATGTCGTCATAGTCGTCAAAGATAAAGGCATCGGAATCCCCACCGGTGAGCTCAAACATATCTATGATCCATTTTTCCGGGCATCCAATACCAAAAGCTATGAAGGATACGGCATCGGATTACCGCTCACCCGCAACATTATAAAAATGCACCGCGGAAAGATCAATGTCACCTCGCTACTGGGCGGAGGCACCACGGTTGAGATCACCATACCTACAGAAAACCACTAAAACCCTGATCCCAACCGGGAATTTATAGATTTTCATCTCATTTTAATGTGAATCCTGATTTCTAATCCGGTTCTAATACGGGTTTTAACCCGGTTTAATACCTCCAATATACTTTTGCTTGTGCAAAAAACACAGGTGTTAACCCTAAAAAGCGGAACCCATGAAAAAAAATGTATTAGTCCCCACCGATTTCTCGGTAGAATCGCTGAACACAGTCAAATCCATCCTGCAAAACAGGCCGGAGACCACTCGTTACCACATTGTTCTCCTGCACGGCTTACGGATGTCGGACTCCATCACCGAGCTCCTTTTCTATTCCAAGGCGCGGTTGCTGGAATCGCTGACTGAGCGGTCATTCAAAGAGGCATGTGGCATCCTCAAGAACAAATATACTTCAGGGATTGCTGCACTATATACCGACCTCTTCAGCGGCCAAAACCAAGCGGCATTTGACGCGTACCTGGAAGCCAATGATATCGAAGCCGTTTACGTGCCCGCCAGGTATCGGTTGCAGCCAGCCAGCCCCAAAAGCATTGACCTGCTGCCGTTCATCAACAAGTGCCCGGTGCCGGTAGAAAAGATCGAGTGGAACATGGAAGCCGTACTTCCCGAAAAAGGAAGCCTTGCCGAGATATTTTACAATGGCGCTACGGCAAGTTAGCAACACACGGAGGTAATAGTTATGAGACGGTTGTTATATGTATACCTCGCAGTATTCAGCTTTGTCATCATGGGATTCTCCTGGATGATCCGTACGGCGCCCAGGCCTGATCAGGTCATTCTGGGGCACTGGAGGGAAGCAGGCTGGCACTACGAGCGGGTATACAAAAAAGAAGATGAGTCTGTCCGCGATATTCTAAGCAACAGGGGCAACCAGGTCGCCATACACAAGGCGGAGACTTGGTCTTTCCTGCCAGGCGGCCAGTTGGTCCTGGGTAAGGATGGGCGCCGGGATACCATTTCCTGGTGCATCAAAAGCCGGGGCAATATATTGGAACTCACCTACGGCGACGGACGGAAGGAACACTATGACCTTACCAACCTGAGCAGTGAGCGAATGATCCTCAATTTTGAAATGGATACACAAATCAAAGGATTAGCCAAATTGACATTTGAACGAGTGAGGTAGTTATGTTAAGGAAATACAGCAACAGCAGAACATTGGAAGACAACTTGAAACTCGGCACGTTGACAGCCTTTTCAGCGGGTATGGTCAATGTGGTCTCGCTGTTACTGTTTCTGTCGTTCAGCTCCAATGTAACCGGTTACTACGCCGTGCTGGCGGCAGAAATCGTTAAGGGAAACTGGTACCAAACGGCCATCGTCTTTGCCTGGATCTTCCTCTTTTTCTTCGGCAGTTTCACGGCCAACATGATGGTCATCCACCTGAATAAGCGGAATAAATATTTTGCTCATTCCCTGCCCATTGCGCTGGAGATTCTCTGCCTGGTGACTGTGGGCATCTACGGAGACTTCTTCTATCAGGAAACGTTGGCTGAGACGGAAGTGCTGCTCTCGCTGATGCTCTTTGCCATGGGCCTGCAGAACGGCCTTACGGCAAGTATCTCCAATTTCGCGGTAAAGACAACACACCTTACCGGGACCACCACGGACCTCGGCATCCTGTTCTCCATGTTCACAAAGCGCGAATACTGGGCCAACCCCGCCCTGCGGGGACGGGCCTGGCTGCTGCTGTGCATCGCCACCTCGTACGTGGCCGGCGGCATTGTGGCGGGCATCACCTATTTTCATCTGGGATTCAAACTATTCTATATCATCAGTCTGTTCCTGATCATTGTCATCGGCTATGACGCCTATAAGATCAGCGTCCTCCGCTACCAGTGGCACACCGTCCGCAGAAAGCAGCGGCAGGCTGAAGCCAGACGGGCGTTGACCCGGGAGCCGCTGGAAGAAGAGCGAACAGCCTGCTGACCCATAAAACACTATTACACTTCAGATTGTTGCCATGATGATTCCAGTCCAGCATCGTCATGGCAACAAACTATTTCATCATAGGTCTGGTCGCGCTTGGCGTGGCCTTTCTGATCATCTGGATCATCCGTCGGAACCGCAGAGATAAAAAAGATCTGGAGCGAAAACTCAATCTTTCGGATCTCGAGCCGGAAAAGCACGATGATGATCAATATTGATAGCCCCGCTATTGATGCGCTATTTACTGAGAGGTCGCGGACTTAGGCCCGAACCGTTATGGCAAAAACCTTCAAAGATTAGAAATTCCTATAAAAAAATTAAAATAATGTTTGCAGGTTTAAACGTTTAAGCTTAATATTGCTTCCGATTACCAATTATAATATCAAAGACAATTTAAAAATCTTGACTGCGGACGGCTTTGATTCCGGCTTAAACGATTAAATAGCTTCTTGACTAAGCGCGTTGCTTAATCGATAAAAGGTGTTAATCGGAGAATTTGCGATGAAAAGCCGTCGTTAACCTAACTAAACTATGTTATGAAAATCGTTCTGAATGCTACGACCAAACTCATCATGACCTGCTTGCTTTTGGGGTTTGTTCAATCGATGACCGCGGCTGGTGCTGGCGCGATGCGACAGCAGAAGGTAGTGCGGGGAGCTGTTTCAATAGCGGGCACGGATGAACCTCTCCCAGGTGTCAGTGTCCGCGTCAAAGGGACCAGCCTGGGCACAGTTACCAATCAATCGGGCAGGTATGAACTGGTTGTACCCGCTGAGGGTGCCCCCATACTGGTGTTTACGTATACAGGCAAGAAAATAGTAGAGCGTCCGGTCAATGGACAGACCGTCATTGATGTTTCCATGGAGGATGACGAGAACATGCTTTCAGAAGTCTATATCGGCTACATGACCCAAAGGAAAGCAGATGTTACCGGTTCCATTGCCACGGCGACAGCAAGTGATATTGCCAAAAACCCCTCGGCTAACGCCATGAAATCGCTCCAGGGAAAGCTTGCAGGCGTACATATCACTACTAATGGGGGTGACCCGTCGGAAGCAGTAAACGTTCAGATCCGCGGAATCTCCTCTCTTTCAGGGGGCGTAAGGCCGCTGATTGTACTGGACGGGATGCCAACGGAAAACCTGAACCTGCGCGACATTAATGCAGGCGACATTGAATCCATCCAGGTGCTGAAAGATGCGGCCTCTGCCAGTATTTACGGCGCCAGGGCCTCCGGCGGTGTTATTCTCATTCAAACGAAAAAAGGGCAAGTCGGTCAGACAAAGGTGGAATATAATGGGAGTGTTTCGTTAAGTAAGGTGATTGACAAGCCCACCCTGATGAATGCCGAACAGTATGGCATTGCCACCTTCCGCGCCTACGCCTACGATGAAGCGGTATATGGCATGCCCATGTCTTTACCGGGCACCTATGATTTCACCTGGCATAGGGATGCCGATGGGCGGCCGGTATTGGATGCGGTGAAGCCTGCACAGTGGCTCAACCAGGACCAAACCGTACCAGGGTCAGACACGGATTGGCTGGGCGAGTTGCTCCAACCGGCCATGATGACCAACCACCAGTTAACCATCTCCAGCGGCACCGAGCGGTCAAAAAGCCTGTTTTCCCTGGGATACTATAACAACGAAGGCACCCAGATCCACACGTTCTTCAGGCAATATTCCGCCCGGATGAACACAGAATACAGCCTGATTGACAACCGGCTAAAAATCGGCGAGAACCTTGCCGTGTCGTATTTACAGTACAAGGGCGGGAATGAACTCCGCTGGGCGTTGATCACCCCCCCTGCGGTACCCGTATATGACATTCATGGGGGATGGGCCGGGGCGGCAGGTTTTGACGACTTCACCAATCCGATACGCGTGCTGACCGATAGCAAGGACAATATCAGCAACTACGTGAAAATCATCGGAAACGTTTTCCTGGACCTCAATATATGGAACGGGCTTTCTGCCCGCACGCAGTTCGGCGTAGATTACGGCAATGCGTACAACCGAGCTGTTGACAAGCGCTGGTCCGAAACCGGCGGTCGCAACAGCGATGGTGAAAATTACGTAGGTAGCAATCAATCCCATCCGCTGAGTTACGTATGGACCAATACCCTATCCTATCGCATGAGCAGGCAGCGGCATAACCTTGATGCCGTGGCCGGTGTGGAATACACACGGTTTGTGCAGGAGGGGTTTTCCGCAAGAAGGGAAGGCGTCTATCTTGAAGACCGTGATTTCGCCCATATCGGCGTGACCACGGGCACCAAATATTCTCTTGGCAGTTCGGCAGATGAGTATGTTTACTTTTCCCTGTTCGGCAAGGCAAATTACGCCTATGACCAGAAGTACCTGTTCTCGGCTACGTTGCGCCGGGACGGCTCCTCCCTCTTCGGGGCCAACCACCGGTATGGCGTGTTCCCCGCGTTTTCTGCCGGATGGCGGATCAGTGGAGAACCATTCATGCAGGGAAATAGGGTGATATCCGACCTGAAGATCCGTGCCGGCTGGGGAGCCAATGGCAGCGTACAAGGTCTTCCCCGGGGGTATACTTCCACGCCGTTTGCCACTGACTATTTCGGCACCTCCTATCCCATTGAGGGCAACGAGACCGGTCCACTGTATTCCGGTTACAGGAGGACCTGGCTGGGAAACCCTGATCTGAAATGGGAAACAACCACCCAGACCGATGTTGCCGTTGACTTCAGCCTGCTAAATAATCGCATCAACGGAACGTTGGGCTACTATTTCAAGAAAACGAAGGATATTCTAGTGCAAACACCCTACATCGCCGCCATGGGAGAGGGAGGAGAGCCCTGGATCAATGGTGCAGATATGAACAACCGGGGAATCGAGGTCGAGATCGGATATCGAAACGATCCGCAACGTGCCTTCCAATATGCCATCTCAGCCAATATCGGAACATACAAAACCAAGATCGTAAGCCTTCCCGAGAACGTGATTAACAAATATCCCGGAGACGGCGTCCACGACCTGGTATTGGGCAGAACGCCCAACATCCTATATGGCCTTGTGGCTGATGGCATCTTCAGGACCCAGGAAGAGGTAGACAACCATGCCGAACAGCCCGGTAAAGCCATTGGCCGCATCCGCTACAAAGACCTGGATGGAAACGGGATCGTGCAGGAGCTGCATGACCGCACCTATATCGGCATCACTGACCCCGATTTCTTCGGAGGCATAACCTTTGACCTGAGTTACCGGAATTTTGACCTGAACATGTTCTTCCAGGGCGTCTTTGGCAACAAGGTAAACAGCGGCTGGAAACGTGAATCAGATCTATGGAATATTACCGTTCCCGCACATAAAAACCATCCGACCCGGATACTGGACGCCTGGTCGTTCGACAATCCGGATGCTGAAATTCCCGCAATATCCAATTCAACACAGAATGCCGAGCATCGCTTTTCGAGCTATTTCGTGGAGGACGGTTCATACCTGAAACTACGGAACGTGGAACTGGGTTACACCGTTCCGGCGACAATATCCAACCGGATACGTATGCAGCACCTCCGCATATACGCTTCCGCGCGGAATGTGTTCACCCTTAAAAAGTGGTGGGGTAGTGACCGATATACCAGTTTTGACCCGGAAATGCCCGGATATGGCTACCTCACCCCGTTTTTCGCAGCTGTTGGACTGAATGTTACCTTCTAATTATTTTGATGATGAAAACGTATAAATACATCTTGTTTTCTTTCGCCTTCGCTTTCCTGGCGAGCAGTTGTGCAGATTCGCTGAACATCGCACCCAAGCAAGTACTCGATGAGTCGCTGCTCAACAAGCCGGAAGACATGGAGGGCTTTGTGACGGCGGCTTATGCCCGCATGACAGATATACCCTCCTGGGATTCTCCCTTTTCGCCATGGTGGACCGGATCGCTGCGGTCAGATGACTCCTACAAGGGCGGAGGCGGCACCTGGGATGGCGATGGTTGGCATTTTATGGAGACCTTTGTCGGAGTTACACCCAACGGATGGCCACTGGACTTCCCCTGGTATGTATCATACCAGATTATACAGCGGTGCAATACAGCCATACAAAAGCTGGAAAATATCTCGGCAGAAGAATTCCCCCAAAAGAACGCCCGCCTTGGAGAAGTACTGTTTATCCGGACGTTTACGCATTTCAGGCTGAAACAGTTCTTCAAATACATGCCCTATATCGATGAACATGTGGTCGGGACATCCACTGAATTTGAAGCCGTTCCCAACCGGGACCTGAGCCAGCCCAACGACCAGTATCTATGGGAACGGATTCTGGCAGATTTCAAGAAAGCAGAAGAACTTCTGCCGGACATCCAGCCGGAAAAAGGACGCGTGGACAAAAACGCCGCCACAGCCATGGTGGCCAGAACGCTCATGTTTATGGCATACGAGCAGGATGACAGGCATGCTGTAGTGAACATCAACAAAGACCGGCTGAATGAAGCGCTGGTGTATCTGGACAAGTTAACGAACCAAGAAGGTGCAAAAGTTGGTTTACAGCCTGATTTCGCAGAAAATTTTGACATTGCCTTTGACAACAACACCAAAGAGTCCATCTGGGAAATCCAGTACTCCATTGACGATGGTAGTTCCACAGGAGGAAAGATCAACCGCAGCGAAGGGTTGAATCACCCGTTTCAGTGGGGCGGATTCCAGTGCTGCGGGTTCCATCACATCAGCTATACGATGGCCAACGCCTTTAAGACTGGGCCAGACGGGCTACCGATGTTTGACACCTACAACAACGGAAGCTATGCCGACGGCGCAGAGGCGTTTTTCAGTCAGAACACATTTGACCCGCGCTTCAGCCATACCGCTGTCGCCCCGGGGCAACCCTGGAAATATGATCCTGACCTGCTGTTTGAAACGCGGGGCATCCGCAATGGCGCCGAGTACGGCTACCTCAAATCAGTCAAGGAACTGGTTCCTCCTGATTGCAATTGTTTACTGTATGACGGATGGCAGTTTAACTCCATGAACAAGCGGATGATCCGATACGATGAAGTCCTGTTGTGGAAAGCTGAAGTGCTTATCCAACTAGACCGGTGGGACGAATCGTTGCCGCTGATCAATAAAATCCGTGAGCGGGCGGCTAACAGTACCGGCCGTCTGGTAATGAAGGACGGATCGCCGGTGCTGAACTACAAGATTGAGCCTTACAAACCGGGCGTAAACTGCACCTGGGACAAAGCATTTGCGTGGAAAGCACTGCAATGGGAAAACCGCCTCGAACTGGCCGGTGAAGGGCGTCGCTTCTTTGACCTGCAGCGGTGGGGCATACTGGAAGAGACCATGAATGCCTACTTCACCGTTGAGAAGACCCGCTTTTCTTGGATGAACATCGCACACTTCACGGCAGGGCGTGATGAATATTTCCCTATTCCCCAGGCACAGATAAACTGGGCAAAGGGCAACTACACACAGAATGTTGGATACTAAAAGCAAAACTATGAAACATATCGGTCTGAAAGCGCTAATCATGTTCGCTGCGCTGGCCTTTGCAGGTTGTTACGACAGAGACATTATAGACCTGAAAGAATTCGGCTATTCGCTGCCAAACGTGGATAACCTAAACCATACGGAACAGGGAGACACCATACGGTTAACCTGGGCATTCCCTGCCAATATCGACCCAGCATTCCGGCGGCCACTGGAGGTGAGCATACAAAAGGTTGAGAACGATATATATAGGGATATCATCATCGTAGGTGGCGAAGAGACCTCCCGTGACATTGCCATCGTACCTGACAACAAATATCGGTTTGTCGTCAAGCTGGCGGGGTACCTAAAGGATGAGGCAAGGGAAACAGGCAAGCCTGATCGGGTTTACTCAAGCGGTGTGGTCGTTGAGGTAGAATGACCGTCAGGCTGAACATAGCACTGCTTGCCGGTTGCCTGTGCCTTGTGACGGCATGCGTAAAGGATGAAGACGAGGTTTACGTTCCAAGGGACGAGATCTCGTCTTCGGAAGCAAACCTTATTCCCGACAGGGCCAACCGTACCGTCTCCACCGTGCTAACCTTCAAAAATCTCGAGGCCATTGATCACCTTGTGGTGCGCAAAAGCGGCGGGGACAGCTATTCTATCAACATAGGCCGGCAGGAACTTTCGTCTCCCTACACTCTTACCTACACCACCCAGGCATCGGATCCTGAGGCGTTCCAGTTGGTACTGACAGCCCGCTACCTAGATGGCAATGTATCAAAGGACCTCATATTGAATGTGGACAACCGTTGGGGATTTTTCATCCGCGAGGTGACCCGTGTAGCGCGGGTCACCGGACGGCCCATGCCCGGAGAACCATTCCCAAGCCCAAACAACACCGCAACAACATGGAACGTAGGCGGCACAGACCTGGGTATTATCTGGGAAATGGGACAAGGAACCTACGGCATCTTTTTCGGCGACACATTCGGAGGAGACTTCACGCCCAATCCCGCCAGTCCAGGCCCCAACGGCGGCAGCTGGCGCAGCAACGTATTGGGCTTTTCACAGGATCAAACAATGGAAGATGGCCTATCCCTCAGCAGCATGGTCACAGACCAAGGCGGCAACGCCCGTGAAATCATCCACGGAGGCAAAGACCAATCAGGAAATGGAGATTGGACCTCCATCCCCACAGCAGCCGTCCGCACCGGAGGCATCGATTATGTGCACTACTTCAACATCCGTTCCTGGACCGGCTGGGTTACAAACCACTCAGGACTCTACAAGTCATCAGATAATGGGCAGACATGGACCAAATGCGAAGACGTAACGTTTGCGTCAAATAGCCCCTTCGGTCAGGTCGGGTATTTCAAGCGAGACGGATACGTATTCATGATCGGGACACAAACCGGCCGGGAAAGCCCAGCCCGCCTGGCCCGGCTCCGTGAGGCCGACATGGAAACCCCTGAGCGTTACGAATACTGGAACGGCACCACCGGCCAATGGATCCAGGGAGATGAAAGCGCCGCAACCGTGATCATCAATGACCAAGTAGGCGAACTCTCATTCATCTATAACGAGAAACACCGCAAATGGCTAATCGCCTACTTCAATGCTGAACGGTATGAACTCACCCTCCGCACTGCAGAGCACATCACCGGCCCCTGGAGCCAACCCTACACACTAGCCACCGGCAGCGATTACCCCCAGCTTTATGGTTCATACTTTCATCCACTATCGGTAACCGGAGACGACCTATACTTTACCATGTCAATGTGGCTGCCATACAATGTGTTCCTAATGAAAGCCACGCTGGCAGACATGGGCGCATTCCCGGGGAAGTGATGCCGCCGCAGCCGCTCATTGATATCCCTGCACGTGCCAACGTAATACCGGTCCAGACCCGCCGAGTAGATGATGTAGACGTAGTGCATAACTTAGGTACTGCCAAAAACANAAGAGGCCGTCTCATAAGTCAATTATGAGGCGGTTTTTAGTTTTTAAGTAGTTGATGAGTGGAGTTGGGTGATCGGAGAGGACAACGCTGGTTTAAGGTTTTTGTCGGACTTCCGGATTCCAAAGAGCGG